>Ga0209037_1000026_pt1 | contig 49268 bp, 19 predicted proteins | sample SaaInl25SG_5_DNA_FD_188225 | JGI IMG/M metagenome (GOLD analysis project Ga0209037, IMG submission 188225) | Marine microbial communities from expanding oxygen minimum zones in the Saanich Inlet - ESP_125SG_5_DNA (SPAdes) (version 2) | ecosystem: Environmental > Aquatic > Marine > Intertidal...
CTGGTGGATTATCCTGGGGTGTACGGTATCAAAGATTACCCAACACTGAAAACGCTTCTAGAAAAAGTAGGACTGCGCGACGAAACCCGTTTAGACGTAGGCTATTTAACCCGGTTACGCAGCGACGGAACCACGCAACTAGAATCGTTCTCACTTACCGCTGTTTTAGCGGGAGAGAACGACCTTACCCTGCAAGCAGAGGACGTTATAAAAATATTGGATTCTCGGAATTACGTCGACCGCTCAACAGTTAGTGTTGCTGGAGAAGTACGCAATCCTGGAAGCTACACCATCGACGAAAACTTAAGCATCCCAGCACTGATTGATCTGAGCGACGGCTTGACGCAAGAAGCAAAGAAGGATGCTGCCTATATTTTCAGGACCTATCCTAATGGAGAAACAGAAGTAATCGCCGTTTCCTTAGATGATGCGGAATTTAGCTTCCAAGACAAAGACCAGTTGCGCATTCTTAGCGAACGCACTTTTTACGACGGCGCAGTAATCAGTATCTCTGGGGAAGTGAAAATCCCACTAGAGATCCCATTCGATCAAGACATCACCCTGAGTGAGGTGGTAGAATTGGCAGGAGGACTCACTTTTGCAGGAGACTCCTCTCAGCTTGTCGTCTACCGCATGGCATTTGAAGGATTAAATATTGGGGAACTTCAGGAGATACCGCTCAACCTTTCGCGCGACGGAGACTTTATCTTCTCGCCTTTCGATGCACTGGTAGTGCGCCGTAAGTTCGGCTTCGAATTTCAGGAATTTGTTTCCATCAAAGGCGAAGTCGCTTACCCTGGCCGCTATGCGCTAAGAGAAGGGGAAACCGTTAAGGATCTCATCCGCAAAGCAGGCGGATTAACAAGTGAAGCATTCCCTCAAGCCGCCACATTCTCTCGTCAAGGAAAAGGAAGGATTTTTATTTCCATTGAAAAAATATTGCGCAGTGGCGGAAGTTATGAAAACATAGAAATGCTCCCAGGAGATCAGATCATCATTCCAACAAAAGACATGACCGTTGAGATACGACTCGCCAATACCGAAGCAGCGAATTATGGTGATTTTGCCGCCGATTATGCACGGGAAAGCGTCAATGTCGCCTATGTCGCTGGTAAGTCGGCTCGCTGGTATGTGAAGAACATGGTGGGCGGATTTGGAGACGATGCAAAGCGTACCGATGTGAACGTAGTCTATGCCAATGGCTCCGTTAAAGACTTTAAATGGTACCGTGTAAAGTACCGTTACCCGAAGGTGAAAGCCGGTTCAACCGTTGTCGTAGGTCAGCGTCCAGAAAAGAAGAAAGAAGAACGCGAAAAGCGCCAGTCCGACTTTGACTGGCAAGAGTTTTCAGGAACTTTATTATCCCAGGTTACCGCAGTACTTTCAATCTACGTTCTAGCGACGCAGATCTAGACGGTAGCGTTCATATTGTAATTTCTAAAACCCGCATTGCGCGGGTTTTTTTTGTGCGTTAAATAAACAATTTGATAACGCGTTGAACATCTTGAACTATTGCCTAGCTTCGCCGCCCATAGTAATTTTATACTACCAATAAACGTAACCCTCTTCTCAATGAAAAAGCATCTTTTCATCACGATTCTATTGCTTTTAAGTTTAAGTGGTAAAAGTCAGACCATACAACTTAAAACAGCGCTTGATGCAAAAGGAAAAACCTATTTAAACTTTGCAACGGAAGAGTTCGAAGGTCGGCTCAGTGCACACCCAGATCATATAGATCTTACGTTACGAAACACCAGTTCGGAAGCGCTTGCCTATAAAAATGGAGACTTTCTCCTAACCTCTTCGCGCGGAAACGGTGACGAGCTTTGTGCAGACCTGCTATTAATTGCTCCCGGTAAAAAAGTGAAGGTCACCTTAACGCGTTGTAAGGATGCAGATAGATTAGGCTTGTTTGGACTAAAACCTGCCTATAAATCTTACGACAGCTTTACTTCAGAATCTACATTTCTTGTTGATCAAGAATTTATCCTAACGATAGGAACCTATAAAGTTCGCTTTTATACCGATCTATAGATAGTTAGGCACATGTTCTCGAGTGTCTCGTTTGAGACTTTTTTAGCGCTCGGGGTACATTGAATACAGAAATTTAATACTATTGTAACACCAATAAACCTGAGTGTGATTGTGTGTGTTCACACACAGGATTTATCAAAAGACCCCATGGCTCAGGCTTTGGGGTTTTTTAATGCATGAAAATCAATACAATACATCGGTCACTCATTCTTTTCATCGCAATGAAAGACAAAACGTATCTTTCAGTATTCATACAAACCTAAATACAGCATGCGTACTTTTTTAGCCGCTCTCGCCTTAGCCCTATCCTTCTCGCTTTCTGCGAGCCATTTGATCACCGGTCATTTTTCATTCGAACACGTGAGCACCGGAACCGCAACAAGTGTATACAAAGTTTCCTTAGTTCTGTACAGGGATGTTACAGGCGTCGCAATGCCAACATCGGTTACTGCGTATTATGAAAAGCTCGGGCCAAACGGCGTGACATCCACAGTAAGTCTGGGCCAGGCCAGTAATGGTGCATTAAGCGGGAATTGTGGGTCTACCTACGGAATAGAAGCGTATACGTATTCCGCAAACGTCACCGTTGATAATAATACGGGGTACACATTCGCCTATTCTACGTGCTGTAGACCTTTTGCAATAACTAATATCGCAAATGCATCCAGCCAGAGCATTTACCTCAGCGGCATACTCGTCAACGGAAAGCCCGCCATTCGTGCGTACAACAACAGCCCAGAAATTATACCGAGCGTTGCAACCGCCTATGCAAATACCACGTACCCATTTGAAATATGTAGCGCCGATACGGACGGTGATAGCCTGTCTTTCCAGATCGTAGCCGTTAAAAGCGGAAGTGCTGCGACGTTTGCAGCAACTAACATTGCCTATTCCACCGGATACAGCAATGCGGCACCACTGGGGAGCGGGAGCAGCGTTAGTATAGACTCAGCGAACCGAATGTTGGTGATCCATTCGAACACCATACAAAATGCTGTGGTCAATGTTAAAATCATCGAATGGGCGCAGGATACCGCAAATGCCTATAAAATTATGGGCATAACCGAACGTGAAATCCTCGTTAACATCGTCAGCCCTAGTGCCGCACCTCCGCAAACGTTGATTAACGCAACAAGTGCCTCAGCCGCTTATGGCGAAAGCGATATCTACCTCAATACTTCTGATGCCGTTTTCCCAACCTCCGCGAACTTTGATTCCGTTCAGGTCCAATTGTACGACGGTTATGGCAACACCAGCAACTACGTCGTAGGCAGCTCACCGCTCACCTCCGCATACGATGCATTCAAACTCCACACCAGCGACTCCCTAATGCCGGGTCCCTGGACCCTCGTTTTTGCCTACAGCGCAGATTCTTCGGCACTGACCGGTATGTGCGACAGCAAATTGATCGATACCATTTCCTTCTTTGTTGCGCCGCCGCCGCCTGTTTTAGTTGGCCCGTCCGACTCCATCTACGCACCGGCGAACACCACCTACACCCTGACAAACTACCAATATGTAGATTCCATATCCTACGCCTTGTCTAACGCAACCCTCATCTCCAGCGCACCAGATTTCAGTTCCTTCGAGATCCAATGGGGCCCAGCAAACGGTCCAGCCGCCTTCACTGTCTATGCCTACAATGGAGGCATCGCAGATACCGCGGCCATTGATGTAACCATTCATGGAATAGGTATAAACGAGCTCGACGGTTCCGTAATCCTCTACCCGAACCCGGCGGAAGACGTTATTTACCTCAGCGGCGTACCTGCGCATACCACTTTTGAATTGCGCAACACCACGGGCCAATTGCTCCGTACCGGCACATCCGAAGACCGCATTGACCTGCGCGCCCTTCCGTCAGGAACCCTCCTTTTAACACTAAAAAATCAACGAACCGTCAAGCAATACAAGCTGGTGAAACGTTAATCCCTACCGGCCTCGCAAGACTTAAAAAAGCACCAATGGAGACGTTGGTGCTTTTTTAATTGCATCGGAAGACGCAATATGGGCAATTTGACGCCCTTGTAGTAACTAGTAGAATGCAGTCCGGCAACAACAACCATTAACGTTTCTATAAAGAGCATCTAGGAGCGCCTCATATGGAACATGGTTATCAAATAGATGGCGATAAATAAAAAAGCCCCAAGACTTTCGTCCCAGGGCTTTTTTCTTCATTCAAGCCTGTTAAGGCAATTTATCTCCAATATATTCCATTAATGTGGGCCAAGAATCATTTTCTAAGTACTTTTCGTACTCTGATGCTAGTTCATAACCAAAGTATGAACCTACTGCAATGAGTGCTACTAATGTAAACAGACCTACATAAGGGAAGCCGTCATACTTTCCTTCATATTCCGTGAGGGTATCCTTGAAGTACGTCGTACCGTCCTGATCCATATCGTAGAGACCACCAAAATACTTCGACGTCCAAACAACCATGAAGTTCAACGCGATACCTAAAAGCAAACTCATAACAAATAGGAACAAAGCTTTTCCTAATAGATTAAGCAGCCAGTTGGTCGTATTTCCGGATACTTCTTCAATACCGTTTTGCAGAGCTGCTTCTAAAAGAACTAACTCATTATTTGCTTGTAACAAATAGGTCTCTTTGTTCTCATGTGCAGCTGCAACAGATGCATTCGCTGCGTCTACAGCTACATTTGCCTCTTCAAGAGTCACTGGATAGTAATCTAAAGTAATTGTTTTAGCTTCTGCTGCCTCCTCGTTCGTTTTACCTTCGTCATTAATTGTAACTCCAGGTGCGCCAGTAGCTACAACATATAAACTAGAGTTAGAATACCTCGTCCCATCCAGTTCACCCATTACGGTTACTTCACCGGAGGTACTGCCCCATTTAACTTTAAGTACCTGGTCGTCTTTTTTAAGTATCTCAACATCCGTTGGAACATACCAAACATAAACATCCATTCCTTCGGAAGTTGTATATGTATACTCTTGACCTTCACACACTTCGCTAGGTCCTCGAACAGACCCCATTCGTAATGGTGCTTTTTGAGGTTCGTTTACACTAACCGTATAATAAGACCAATCGCCTGATCCACAATCATTTACTGGCGCCGCCAATATTTGATAGTCGCCACTTTTAAAGAAGTAACTAATTTCAGCGCTTGTTTTTGAATATACGGTATCGTCTTCGGAATCAATAATTCTCCACTTTAAACTACTCGCGTCATTAGGGACAGGCATCGCGAAACGCATTGTTGTACCATTTTCTAAATCCCCGTCTTCAGACGCGGTAATTCCATAAGCATTGACACGATCTCTTCGAGCAACTGCTCTTGTTAATCTGCCTTCTGATACATTTATAGCACTGTCTAATGTGGCTGATTTAGCCGTCATGTCCTCCTTATGAGAGTCTACGAGCGCTACGAACTCATCGACATCTTCTTCAGTTATCTCAAAAGGCTTGTTGACCTTCATATAGACAACATCGCGCAACGCATTAGGCACAGAAGACCAAAAGGTATTTCCTGCTTGTATTGATCGTATTTCTGCATATGCGCCGGAAAGTGCATTCGCATCTATTGTATCTGCGGAAACGGCTGAATTAAAATCTGCGACAGCCTCTTCCATGGCTAAAACATTGTCAGCTTTGCGCTGCTCAATAGCAGCTGTAAATTCATTGTAAGGTGCTGCAGTCACTTCTTGAACATTATCATAAATCCACATCCCTAGGGTATTGTAGGCTAGTATGAAAATCAAGATAGAACCAATGCTTTTCAGCCATCGTGATCGGAAAGAATCGCGCAACGCCGTTAGCCAATTAAACGGTCCATCATTCTGCAAGTAAGCCGGAATGACTAACGATAGGAATTGAACTGCTGCCGCAGCAATGATAACACCATACAGCCATGTGACTACTGATATACCAAGCACAACGCCTCCTAGAAGACCTGCAGCTTGATTAAGTAAAAGGTAGTCTTGGGCAAGAGATTCAGCCACAAATACCAGTACGGCTGTTACAATTAAAGCTGCGTATGTAGGACGCATACCTTTTGATTTTGTGCCCATTGCTTTAGCCATGTGACCTCCGACCGCGTCTAGCACAAAGAGAATCCCTGCAACGAGGGTTATGTCGCTAAAATTGAATAGCTCAATGGTAAGGATGTCATCCAGTAGGTATCCTCCCACTGCTATTAAAACAGCAATAACGACCGTTCGATAAGACGCCTTATTATCTTCCCAATTAAAGCTGGCAATAAAGGACGATAGCATTTTAGCAAAAAGCTTATATGGCCATATCACTAAGTAATGCCAAAGCACATAAAAAGAAAAGCCTCCCAGTCCCAATATTAATTGAGACCAAAGCCAATACAGTTTATTCGCTGACCAGCGAACAACAGTTCCTATTACGTCGATGAGCCACATGAGGGCATAAACCGCATAAACGAAAACGTTCACTAGAAACGACAGAGGCAATAAGAACACATATAACAGAGTCCAAAGCTTATTAAATTCCGTTGACTTTAATAAATCCTTGGGAATACTTAACGCGCCCGGCACTTTGGACTGAGCATGTTGCTGCCTAAAATACCCAATCAACGCACCGGCGACAAGTAAGTAGTTAGGTGTTAAATTCATTGACGCAAACGCGTCGATAAGAGCTTGTAACATAATTATTTAAGGTTTCGTTCAAATTGAAACTACAACTAATTTTTGTAATCATAAACATCATATCTCAAATCTTTTAATTCGTCTCGTTACGAAGACGGGGTTTAATTTGTTATTAAGTTGATGTGTTTATGTCATTTCATAAATGGAAAAACAATTTTGAAAGTCTAATTTTAACCTATTAACGCATCTTTACCACACTATCATGAAAAAATACTTACTCCTACTTTTCATTATCAGTCATACGGCGTTTGGACAAATAAAATTTGCAATTACCACACAATATAATGAGGTAATTGTAGGCGAAGAAAGCTTAATGTCCTATAATCCGCTTGACATTGCTAACTTGGGCTATAACGCTGGCATTAAATCTGGATTACGGTTAACTTTCAATGAATTTTTCTCAACTAATCTTAAGTTGGGTGTACAAAATTTAAATTATACAAACGGCAACGGCCAAGCAGTACCAGTTGATTTCAGCGTAACCACAAACCTTAATTCATTACTAGGATTAAACTCTTCAAATTTCTTTTTACTTGAAACAGGTGTGGGGTATCTGCTGACTCACACCAATAATGAAAATCAAATGTGGTTGTCTCAGGAGCGGCTTACTTCTAACCTTAACCTTGGTTTATCATACCAGGTTTCTTTGGGCAACCAAACGGCCATTGCTTTTGGTTTGAACTCTTTTAAGCTCTCTGATCGACTCTCTTCAACTTTAGATGCTAAATACATACTGAATTACCATACCTCGCTGGTTTTTACATTAAATAATAAAAAAGGCAATAATGAAGCCAATGACCTATCCTCTGAATACAAGGCGTTAACTAATGAGCTTATCGCCATGTCGATGAAATATGAAAAAGAGCTTAAACAAAAAGATTTAGAAATTGAGATCTTTTCGGGGGTAATTGATGAACTCAATCAAGGAACGATTGAAAGTAACTCTGCTGATCAAGCTGTCGAAGAGCATCAAGTCGAGCCAACACAAAGCGATGCTAATTCCTTGTCTTTTGCAATAGTAATTGCAAGTTTTAGCAGTTACGAATCAGCCTTAGAATATTCAAATGAACTAACTGTTATGCCGATGATTTTACTTGATAGCTCTGGCAAGCGGTACCGTGTGGTAGAACAAATAGTTAAATCTAAAGATGAGGCGATCAAAGCATCAAATAGGCTAAAGAAAAACAACGTTGATAATTGGATACTTACGCTATAAACGACATGACTTATAGCACTCATGTCTGGCCGAAATCCACAAAAATGTCAAATGTTTGGTTTTGCGTTTTACGGCTAACACTTTAGGGGCATGATTTCATAGAAAAAAGTAAACTTTAGAATATGGATTAATTTTACGGGAGAGGTAAAGTGCGTTGTTAAATACATTGCAATAGATCACGTAGAGATTGTATTAATCGTCTATATATTAGGGTAGTTGGAGTCCTATTGAAATATGAAACGATTCGTTATCTCATTAATTTTACTATTGCCGTTGCTCAGCCACGAGGTTTCAGCCCCGGCCCACGAGTGCCGGGTTTTTTTTATGTGGTTTTTTTAATCGTGACATCATTTGACTACGGTGAATGTCCTAAGATAGCTTCCCCTATTAGTTTTAACCTCTATCCTGTAATCTCCGGGAATGTAATTACCCAAACTTATGCTGCGAGGAAGTTCGCCTTGGTAGTTAGCTTGAACACGGCCCAAAGCGTCGTAAATGGTCATGCCAATGACTTCATCGTTGTTCTCGCAATCGATATTCAAATGAGTGCGCGCAGGGTTCGGATAAATAGAAATTGATACTGCTTCTTCCTCAATAGAAAGGGGTACTACGATCAATGTAGCGGGAATAGATGTACTTGTGCAAGGAAGGACTGTGCGAACACACCTGAAGTACGTATTATTATTGGGCAGTTGAACGTAGTTAACAGTAAGCTTATGTGTATTCACGCCTTGAAACGGCCCTGCGTTAGTGAGGGTAACATATCCTACTCCAGCATCCATTTGCCAACTGTACGTTGCGCCATACAGGGAATCGACCATGAATACAGCAGAGCCATTTACGGCGACAGTATCGTTCTGAGGCTGCAAGCTAAATGCACTTTGTGAGAGCTGCAAAGACAACTTATATGTACTATCGCACCCTGCAGATGTTAGTCCCTTAGACCAATAAACACCCGAAGCTGTATATAGTATTCCCCCGCTACTGTAGGCTGTATTACACGTCTGAACCGAATTCTGAATTTTTACCGGAAGATTAAACTTTGATCTAGGACTAGATCCGTATTGCCCGACGGAACGAATGAAAATTTCATCCGTTTGGGGTAGGGTAAAGTTGGTATGAATAAAAGTAGAGTCGCTCCATTGTGTCACCGTGTCAGAAGAAACAAAGGAAGTGCCTTGGCTTATTCTTTCAATCAAATAATAACTCCAGTTGGCGCTGGTATCGTCGTTAGGCGTCCAGTTTAAATGTAATTGCTGTTGTGCCGAGTCATAAATAGCACAGGAAGTCTGAACCACTTCTGGAAAAAACGAAATCGTATCTAAAATATTCACGTCAAGAACTATATGAGAACTCTTGTTGATAGGACACTCATCATCTTTAGCAGTAAAATAAAACCTGTAGGTGGTTTTATAATTCTGACATTGCGTTGGGGCTGTATACTGAATATGTGAGGTATCAATGGTCCAATCGAACCGAACCGAATTACTCCCAGGATACGTGAAATTCCCGCCCGAATTTAACGAGGTTAATGTCGCACAAGGTCCTCCAAAAAGACATGTGCTTGGGTTGCCGTAGTTCGATGCACTACTTAAGCTTCCGCCAGAACCAACTATTGTAATATTCTGGGATGAACAGTCCGGATGTGTATAGGTATCAGCTGCGAACAGATTTAACGAAATGGAATCCCCAATGGAAGCGTCGATAGTGTAAAGTATGGTATCGCTACTCCCATTGGTTACTGGATTTAGTGCAAGCCCTGCATTACTTGAAATCGAAAAATCCGGTGGAGCAGTTACGTAATTAGCAGAACAAAGACCAGAGGGCGGCGTACAGGATTGAATGTAAATAGGCATGTCTCTAAAAACTTCGCCTATCAACTGTCCACAGCGGTAAGACTTCATGGATATACATGTTGTAAATATTCCGCTAAGTGCCGAAGTAAAAGATAGGGTCCCTGACTGGGCATCTAAGGAAGCTCCAGTGCTTCCAGTACCGCTGGGCAATGGAGAAGTGACGCTATATCCGGTTGAGAAAGTTACAGAGCTTCCGCTCGCGCTCCAAGGTGTCGCAAACGAATAGAAAACTGAGTCAAGATCTTGATCAAAACCTTTAAAGTTCATTTTCCAATCTGTATTTGCACAAGCTCTTAAATTAGGTTCTTCCAGAAAGTTTGGCGAATTATCGTAGCATGTAGGATTGGATGTTGTTCCTGTTGAAAGTGATGTATTCGATCCTGTTGGAGTAAAAGGATACATCTTTGAACGAAGATAATAGCCTTGATTGGACGATCCATTACTTATCGTCCCTGGTCTGCAACAGGAATTCCAAGAAAACACCCATCCACTCGCAGGTGGTACTCCTGAGAGTGCGATCTCTCCAGAACGATAAGTGTACTTTTGAAGAATTCCTTGTGCACTTGATGCCCCTGTACAAGACGTAGTACCCGTGTAACAAGAAGGCGTAATGTCCGTGGTGCCAACATAAGCGCATGAAATGGAAACGCCCGCATTGTTCGCAAGAGATTGGGCCGTTGTAGGAAGTATAATACCACCACAGTCTCTGTAAACGCTAAGGGTAAATACATATTTTCCGTTGCTTTTACATTGCCAAGTAATTTCACCGCCCTGAAGATGTGTAGCTTGGGCGGAGGTGACAAATAGATATGCAAGCAGTAGCGTGAGGAATTTTTTCATCGTTGGTTTTTATTTTTTGCTCCTAATAACTTTTTGTTTCAGTTAAGCTAAGGCTAGTTTAGATTAATAACTAATGATCAAGGTTTCTGAATAAACTCGTTCTTCACCAATTAACTGAATTGAATAAAACCCAGATTTTAAGTTCTTAAGATTTAATGATAATTCTTCCGATGGTTGCTCAATCTTTGAGTCAAAGACCTCTCTTCCCGAAGAATCATAGATTTTGATGCCAATAAATAAAATATCAGACTTAATATTTAATATCCCTTTTGAAGGATTCGGGTAAATTTTGATAGACAATTTGCTTTCATTCATGCCTAGCCCAGAGAAAAATACGCAACTGCTGGTATCCGTGCATGCTCCGTTAACTATCCTTACTGCATATTGACCTTTTGACGTCGGAGTAAAAGTGTTTGAGGTTGCACCTGCGATAGGACTGTATGAACCGGTTTCACATCTCATCCATTGGTAGGAGGATTGATTAGGAGGTGCTACTAATGTGTCCCCAGAAGTCTGTACGGATGTATTAATATTTGAAATAGTAAGGTTTAGATAAATCACACTGTCACAGCCGTTCTGAGCTGTATAAGTTACAGATGCATTATTGTTATCAGATAAGTACGTAACACCGTTAATCCAAGTGAAACTATTACAAGCTTGTACTGAATCAATGGATGATTTGCTTTGAAGGATGGTCAAATTCAGATACAAAATACTATCGCAGCCGTTGGAAGCAATGAGTAATACTGAGTCTGTGTTACTTGATGTGTAAGTAATTCCGTTAATCCAGGTATAGCTAACACACGCAGAAATAACTTCTGTAGTGGAAAAGGTATTGGTAATCACGAGGTTTAACGTAACTATGCTATCGCAACCGTTGGAGCCTATCAGCGTATCTATTGCAGTAGAATTGTTTGATGTATATGTATTTCCATCTATCCAAGTGTAACTGCCACATGCCGTAACAGAATCTACACTGTTCGCCGGTGGAATAATAGTAAGGTCTAAATTGACTGCGCTGTCACAACCGTTTGATGCTGTGAAAGTTATGGACGCTGACGTATCACTAGAAGTATATGTATTGCCATCTATCCACGTGTAACTTCCACAGGCTGTAACCACCTCTGTGGATGTCACGGGAGAATTGATGGTTAAATCTAAGGTCACAATACTGTCACAACCGTTCGAGGCTGTCAATATGGTCGTTGCGGTATTCGTGCTCGACGTATACGTAGTGCCGTCTATCCAGGTATAGCTGCCACACGCCGTAATGACATCTGTACCGCTTGCAGGAGTATTTATCGTCAGGTCTAATGTCACCACACTATCACAACCGTTCGAAGCTGTCAATATGGTCGTTGCGGTATTCGTGCTCGACGTATACGTAGTGCCGTCTATCCAGGTGTAGCTGCCACAGGCGGAAATCACGTCTGTACCTGTTGAAGTGTTGTTGATCGTTAGGTTAAGTGTAACGGTACTGTCACATCCGTTAGCGCCGGTTAGTAGATGGGTTGCGCTGTTGTTGCTTGCAGTGTAGGTATTGCCGTCTATCCACGTGTAACTTTCACAAGCAGTAATAACATCTGTCCCTGTATAAGGTGGGTTAATGGTTAAATCCAAAGTTATGACACTGTCACAACCCGACTGACTGGATAATACCACTGTATCTGAATAGTTACTAGAGGTATAGGTGATGCCGTTAATCCAAGTATAACTCCCACAAGCTGCGATCTGGTCAGTTGTAGAAATATTAGGAACGATTGTTAAGTTCAAGTAGACTATACTATCGCAGCCTCCTAAAGAGGAAAGTGTATCTGTTGCAACATAGTTACTAGAGGTATATGTGGTTCCGTCTATCCAAGTGTAGCTGCCACAAGTGGTAATAATGTCTGTTCCCGTAAGAGTTGTGTTAATAGTTAAGTCTAAAGTCACCATGCTGTCACAACCGTTCGAGGCTGTCAATATGGTCGTTGCGGTATTCGTGCTCGACGTATACGTAGTTCCGTCTATCCAGGTATAGCTGCCACACGCCGTAATGACATCTGTACCGCTTGCAGGAGTATTTATCGTCAGGTCTAATGTCACCACACTGTCACAACCGTTCGAGGCTGTCAATATGGTCGTTGCAGTATTCGTGCTCGACGTATACGTAGTGCCGTCTATCCAGGTGTAGCTGCCACAGGCGGAAATCACGTCTGTACCTGTTGAAGTGTTGTTGATCGTTAGGTTAAGTGTAACGGTACTGTCACATCCGTTAGCGCCGGTTAGTAGATGGGTTGCGCTGTTGTTGCTTGCAGTGTAGGTATTGCCGTCTATCCACGTGTAACTTTCACAAGCAGTAATAACATCTGTCCCTGTATAAGGTGGGTTAATGGTTAAATCCAAAGTTATGACACTGTCACAACCCGACTGACTGGATAATACCACTGTATCTGAATAGTTACTAGAGGTATAGGTGATGCCGTTAATCCAAGTATAACTCCCACAAGCTGCGATCTGGTCAGTTGTAGAAATATTAGGAACGATTGTTAAGTTCAAGTAGACTATACTATCGCAGCCTCCTAAAGAGGAAAGTGTATCTGTTGCAACATAATTACTAGAGGTGTATGTGGTTCCGTCTATCCAAGTGTAGCTGCCACAAGTGGTAATAATGTCTGTTCCCGTAAGATTTGTGTTAATAGTTAAGTCTAAAGTCACCACACTATCACAACCGTTCGAGGCTGTCAATGTGGTCGTTGCCGTATTCGTGCTCGACGTATACGTGGTGCCGTCTATCCAAGTGTAGCTGCCACAAGCCGTAATGACATCTGTACCACTTGCAGGAGTGTTTATCGTCAGGTCTAATGTCACCACACTATCACAACCGTTAGAGGCTGTCAATGTGGTCGTTGCCGTATTCGTGCTCGACGTGTACGTGGTGCCGTCTATCCAGGTGTAGCTGCCACACGCAGTAATGACATCTGTACCACTTGCAGGAGTATTTATCGTCAGGTCTAATGTCACCACACTATCACAACCGTTAGAGGCTGTCAATGTAGTCGTTGCCGTATTCGTGCTCGACGTATACGTGGTTCCGTCTATCCAAGTGTAGCTGCCACACGCAGTAATGACATCTGTACCACTTGCAGGAGTGTTTATCGTCAGGTCTAATGTCACCACACTATCACAACCGTTAGAGGCTGTCAATGTAGTCGTTGCCGTATTCGTACTCGACGTATACGTGGTGCCGTCTATCCAGGTGTAGCTGCCACAAGCCGTAATGACATCTGTACCGCTTGCAGGAGTATTTATCGTCAGGTCTAATGTCACCACACTATCACAACCGTTCGAGGCTGTCAATGTAGTCGTTGCCGTATTCGTACTCGACGTATACGTGGTGCCGTCTATCCAGGTGTAGCTGCCACACGCCGTAATGACATCTGTCCACGTAGATTGTGGAAGAATTGTCAAATTTAATAGGACCACACTATCGCAGCCATTAGCAGCTGTGAAAGAAACAGAGGCCGTATTGTTGTTTGATGAATATGTATTGCCATCAATCCAAGTGTAATTTCCACAAGCTGTTACTTGATCGATAGAAAATTTCTCGGGTAGAATTTCCAAATTAAGCTGGACTAGAGAATCACAGCCAGAAGAATTTGATAAAGAATAAGTAGCTGATGAGTTATTTTGAGTGTAAGTGAGGCCGTTTATCCATTTGTATTCACCACAAGCAACTACAGAATCAACTACATACGAAGATTGTAATAAAGAAACGTTCACTAAAAACGTGCTATCACATCCAAAAATAGTAGAGGTAGTGTCCAAAAAAGTAGTCGGGGAACTGATCCAGTTTCCTTCATATTGTACGGAATCACAACTGCTCAGGTTTCGACTTCCCTGCAAGGGAATAGAACGCTTTGTTACGATAATAGAATCTGAGAAAGACTTACAACTATTGGCATCCGTAACAATCGCATAGTATGAGCCTGGAGTATTGATCCAATTTTCGAAACCAAAAGTGCCGTCTGACCAAAGGGTAACCCCGGAAGCTGGCGAAATAGACAGCTGCAAAGAATCTTCAAAACAGATCTCTTGATTATTTGAAGGAGATAGAACAGGACTTTGAACCGGAAAAACTGAAATATTCACGGTCCCAGAGTTTAACGTAGATCCGTTGTTGTCAACGACTTGAACCGAATAGTTCCCGGGGGTCGAAATATAAATGGATGATGCAGTCGAACCGTTAGACCACAAATAAGAGGTGTAGTTTCCATTCAATGATAATTCTAAACTATCCCCGGGACATATAGCGCTTTGAGCATATTGTATTTGAACATCACAAGAGTCAAATCGATTCTCAAAATATTCCAAGGTATCTATACAACTTCCGGCATATCCATAAAGCTCTATCAATCCATTCCCTTTTATCCATAAAAACTCACCTGCACTACCATCATTCCAAATAAGTGAGTCGAAAGATGAGTAATTCGAACTTAGTTTAATGCTGTCGCTAAAACATATACTTGCGCCGGAAAAGAGAGGAGTAATTGTAGGTAATGCCGTATCAAATAAAATTGTATCGAGGTCTACAATAACTGACTGAAGTGCATTATTTCTTATCACTTCGGTGGCTACAATACTAGAGTCTAATGAATATATGAGACTACTAGAACTGTCAAGACCACTCCAATATATATATCCTAAAATAAGAGTGTCATTCGCCGTATTGTTGTGGATTCCAGACAACAGCCAAATTGAGTCTCCAATCAGGTTAGAAACATAACCTTGAGGATTTATAGAATCAATTTTTGCCGGCAACCCATCTATCGTCAAGGCAAGCTGAAAGGATGATACATTAAGGGCATGCGTTAACAATATTGTCGACCTAGAATAACAAGGTGTGACTTGGTGATTTACGCTCACGGTCACATTGTTATCACAGCCGAACTGCTTGTAGTCTGAAGATGTATTCGTAGAAAAAGAGTTTGTCACCGAATTTATTTCCGTTGTACTAAACACCACAAACTGACCGGAATCTATGTAAAGAAACTCCAATTCCGCAAGGTGAATAGTATCATTTGGATAGGCTATTAGACTAATAAAAAGGCTGTCGTTTACCTTATTGGAAATAACATTAGAAGCGTCTGTATGCGATATATATTGACCGACGTCAGGGTTTAGAAAAATCGCCACATCAATACTTACTGTATCTGTTATTCCCGTGACGAAGATGTTACTGGACTGCGTAAAATTACAGGTGTAGGATTGAGGGATATGCGAAAGAGTTATGGCCCCGCAATTCAGGGTAGGTAGTTTAATGTTGTTCCGAAGAAAATCTCCGTTTATTAAAGTATCAGTAGTTAACGTAATGGAGTCTATACCAATGCCAGAGGTTACTTCAAAATGAGCCTGTCCGCCAACTATTGGCACTTTTGTGCCATCGCAATACACGAAGGAAAAATTCGAATTATTTATTTGGACCTTGATTGAATCTGTTCGGCTTTGACCTGCGCATTGACTATTTAAAAATGTACAACCTATCTCTAAACAATTAAGTAGCGAGTCAGAGATACTCCAAGGGATTAGAGTAGCCGTATTGTTTAAAAACTCTACCGCCATTATTGACGAATCTATCGACGCGGTATTCAGAGAGGCGTCTGGGTTGGCAAAACGAATAGATACTAAGGTATCACCTTGATTAAAGTCATTAGGTGTGACTGAAAACCAGGATATGCGAACAACGCTATCGTTTGAAATATTATAATTCCCTGCCCCCCAGCTTCCTATTAGTGGACTTTCAACAAGAGCACTTGAGATGGACTGAGAGGCTAATTCATATTTTAATGCAAATTGAAAGCCTGTAAGCTCAGCATCGTTATTTGCGACAACAATTGTTTGGATAGAATCACCACGACAACCTACACTGTTCATCAATTGTAGTTGAAATGCTGCTGTAGATGAGCAAAAAGAAGGATTGTAAGTATCTGCTGAGAAATCTACAACACAATTAGAACAGGTAATAGAATTACGCACGGTGTCGCCCTGCAGAACCTTAGATGTATCAATAGGGATTTTGGTTTCGGGAAGTTGTAACGTATAACTGGTCCCAGAAAAAAGTATTGCTTTGCCCACATCGAGCGCACTGGGCACTATTACCAAAGTATCCGGTTGCTTTACACCATTTTGACATCCGCCATAGTCTAACGATAGGTGATTAATAGAATCGCAATCCTCAATTATTGCGCTTTGAAGGGAAAGGTTGTAGGTATTGTAGTTCTTATCTATGAACTCTACAGCTAATGGGGAAGAAACGAAGATTATTGAATCTGGCCATGCACTGTAAACTACATCAAAAAGGAAAAGCGTATCCTGTGCTGAGGTGAAAGGCTGAAGGTTAAAAGAAAACCATGAATGTAAAATAACAGTATCGCCAATAACATTAAAATTTGACGCTTGATACGGAAGATTCGAACTACCAGCATCTATAGACACATTGGAGGAGTTACCTCCAACGAGCTTTAATGAAAATTGGCTCGAAACAAGTCCGCTATCAAGGCCAAAAGCAAACACTGAAGAAGCAGCAGAAGAGTCACAGGGGCTGCCGTGTTCGATAAAAAGGCCTTGACTAAAACTCGTTTTTACCAGGAGTAAAAAGAAGAAGACAAGTTTTTTCCGAAAGCGCATTAGTGAACTTTTACAATTTTCCTTTTTACACTAAAACCTTCACCAAACAACTCTAAATAATAAACACCGTCCGGAAGGTGAATTAGAGAGAACGTATCATTGGTTAGCTTACCTTCATTTACTACCCTTCCAGTAAGGTCGTGTAAACGATAGTCAACGCCCATAGGGACTCCTGATATTGTTATATGCGATGAGGTCGGGTTTGGATGAATAAATATTCGATCATCCCACTCCGGAAGGCCAACCCCCTTGCTTATGTATGTTAGTTCAATATCTAGCTCCTCGTCTAATTTCGTAGCCATTGTTCCTTCAATACTTAACGCATCAAAGTAAAGGGCTTCGTTTTGGTGTAAGGAATCTTCAATGGATATTGTGAGGACCGTATCGCCAATATTCAGGTACTCATTACCAAGTATGAATGCGGAAGAATGCAACGTATCGTTCATATTGTTTTCTGCATGGACATACTGATCATTATACGTTACAGAATAATCTAACGGCGTATATGCAAAGAACTCAAAACCATAAGACCGGTCAGTCATTGTCACAACATACAGCTGAGCGCCAGTAGAATCTAGCTTTTTATACACCCCTAGCTGGGTTTTCACAGCCGATTTGTTAGACCCTGTAGAAGACCATGAGCCGTTTACATCCCCTAGCCTAATACCATAGAAACTAACCCTATTTTCTCCCGTTTGAGCAACCACAGAAGCTGTTGAATTGCCATATGGGTATGTGGAAGAAACCGTGCTGGCACTATCTAGAAATACCCAATTTGAAGCATTTGCAATTACCGTATCGAGGCTTAGAATAGTTCGTTGTGCTATCAAGGCGTCAAACGTAGAAATACCACCATTCTGATTCACGTCTGCAGCCACCATTAAATACGGATTTGTAATCGTATCAAGCATGACTACGTGTCTCTGGATAGTCAATAAATCCAGTGTTGATAATCCCTTCGACTTATTCAATTCACCATTCTTAGACGCTGTAATTGTGTAGCTGCCGCCCGAGAAAACTGGGAATAAATAATCATTCTGACGCCAAGCTAAATTTGAGGTCAAACCACTCATTTGATAGTTCACACCTCCAATTAACGTCCCATCATAATAGTAAGAAGCTCCTGTTATATGCGGAGCATATTGTCTATTCACGAAGACCGCAAGAGCCGATTCGTTCGAACTACACCCGTTTACTTCAACCGCACAGTAATAGTAACCCTCCATGGTAGTATCCGCATTAGGTAAGGTCGGATTCTGCACAGTGGAAACAAACCCTGAAGGACCGGACCATTGGTAAGAAGCATTAGGAACCGTTGACGCATACAATTTTAGCGTATCTGCCAAATTTACTGGAGCATTAGAGGTCAGCGTTGGATTTGTAGGCTTAGGGTTCAAACTAACCGCTAATGGATTGCTAACCGAAGAGCAGCCAGATTCGTTGGTAACAATCACCGTATATGTCCCTGATGATGCTACACGAATAGATTGAGTTGTCTCCAGCGAAGGGCTCCAGATATTATTAACGGCCGCACTAGACCTTAAAATTACTGTATCCCCCTGGCAAGATCCATTCTGTACAATTTGAATTACAGGTTTCTGCGGTTTTTGCTGGAAAATGGCCGTATACTCTGGAGAAACACCAGAACATGAATTTGAATAACCAGTCACGTAATAGGTCCCTGAGCTAGTTACCTGAATAGTGCTTAGAGTTTCACCTGAAGACCATTTCAAAGAATCCAGTCCAGCCGCGCCTGTTATACTGAGGGTTACAGTATCTCCCGAACAAGGCAATTGTTGCGACGCGGTAATTTCAAGAGAAATGCCATTTGATACATTTACCAAACTATCTGTGTGGTCATAGGTTTGAGGATTTGAACTCTGTACCACTTTTAGAAGTGATTTCGGGGTAGTATAATTGTTCTTTGACCAATACCATTCATTAACCCCTGTACTACTGCTTGTGATTCCCATGGCAAGCGCACCCCAAGTCGCGCCATAATCCTTAGAAAGTAAAATATTCACTGAATCAACTCCGGTTGAAGACGTCCATTTTACTGTATCAGTACCGCAAGAAGATAACGGAGATGCAAAATCTTGAACTGCTATCAACGGATTGGCCAACACCTTCATAGGTAATTCTGATTCGTCCGACTTACACGAATTGTTATAATCTGTAACCTTGACCAATACGCTTGAGCCATTCAGGGAAGCTGGAACAGACCAGTTGTACGACCCTGTGGTTGAGCTGTAATTCGTTACAATAGGAACCCAGCTCGTTCCATTGTTTGGCGAATAAGATATATTATACGTGTTCGAGGTTAGGAAGCCATTCCAAAGAATAGCATGTGATGTTCCTGCTGATATAGTTCCTCCGTATTTGAAGGTCAATAATTCTACCGAAGGCAAAATTTCAAATACCGCATCTGAAACATCTGTGTAATCTGGGTTATTATTCGCCGTTACTCGTACCAAACAATTAGAAGACGGACTATTAGGTATAGTCCAACTATAATTATGTGATAACGAACTGCTCGTATAGTTGCTTTTTATTACTGAATATGTTTGGCCACTATCTACTGAAAGCTCAATCTTATATGAATTTGTTGCGTCGCCTTCCCAAGTGATTGATGACGCTGTACAACTTCTGTAGTTAGACTGGTTTCCATTTGGTGATGTAATAATCACCGCTGGTCTCAGTTCAAAATATGGCGTTTCGTCATAAACATATGTTTTGTTCATAGCACTTATCCTGATGGATGAACCAGAATAAACAGTATCTATCGTTGATGGTACTGCCCACACGTAGCTCCCTGTGTTTTGAACATTGTCCGCAACTAAAGTCCAGGTATTACCGTAATCTTTGGTCAATTCAATCCTAACGTGGCTTACATTAAATTTCGGCGCCTTCCATGTGATTGTTTTAACCTGATCTGGATACACTCTTCCTTCATTTTGGAAGTTGGTGATATCTATGAACGGTATTGCAGGTAATATTTCAAATAACCCATCCGTTTCATCAATAATGTTCCCGTTGGCCACGTCCACCACGCGCACCTTCGCCGTGCTGGTCACCGCATTAGGCACCTGCCAGTCGTACTTCGCTATACCCGCACTGCTGATCACAGGCTCGTAACCGGTAACAATACGCTTCCAACTGCTGCCGCCGTCCGTACTGTAGTCCAAATGGTACTTCTCTGATGTACCCACCACAGACCACTTGATCTCCTTGGTCGGCGTACCCACACTGGTCACCCGAGCATGGAAGTCTCTATAACCGCTAATAGAATGGTTCTCGGGAACGTACTGGATCGTTAGCGCACCCGTATAGTGTGTAGAGGTATATACCTGACCGCCGTCGTCGTCGTTGTTACTCAACGTAGCTAATGTTCCCGAAGTCGTAGGACCGTTGTATACACGTAAATATCCGTCAGCATTATAGTAGGAATTACTATGGGGTCGGTCAAAACGGTAACTCTGAAACGCAATGCGCAACTTGTTCTGTGGGTTGTCCGGTACCAACGTCTGCGTATACGCCGTAGCTGGCGCATAGCCCGTACCGCCCGCATCGTAGTAGTCCAACGTGTTCACCTCCAACGTCGCGTTGCTCATGTTCAACGTGTTGCCAGGAACAAAACTCTGCTCCACCACCTGCGCCTGCCAGCTCTCCCCTCCGTTGGGCTGCTGCACCTGCACCGAAGAAAGTATCGTAAAGACCGAATCGCTCTCGTCGTAATCACACACGTTCCCGTTGTTCTGCAAGCGAAGCTTCGCCGTACTCGTCGCCACATTAGGAACCGTCCAAGAATACGACCCCGTCGGTGCACCATTATAGATCGTACTCCAGCTCTGACCCCCGTTGCTCGACCACTGCAGCTTCACCGAAGTGACCGTAGAGGGCGTCGTATAAGAGATCGTCTGCTGCGTACCCGCTACCCACGATAAACCCCACCAGTTCAACGTCGCCAACGCAACCGGGTTCGGCAAATCTGAAATACTATAAGTAGTACTCTGCGCCGTACGCGTAGTATCCGAAACGTCCATCACACGGTAACGCAAGCCCGAAGTAATGACATTAGGCAGCGTATGCGGCCAGTTCGTAGAAGTACGGTTCGAAGTCAAGGTCGTCCAGCTCACACCGCCGTCCAAACTCTGGTCCACACGGTACGTGCCCGATGTGCCGTACCCCTGCCAGTTTAACGTCACCGAACTACAACGAACCAACGAACTCGTGTTCAAGCCTACACCCGTAATGTACGGACGGATCGTGAAGTTGCCCGTCGTGTCGTAGCTCGCACTGTTCTGCGCATCGCGTACACGAAGCCTCGAAGTCCCCGGATCATTAGGTACCGTCCACGTATAGGTTCCCTCCGTACTGGTGATGCCTCCTACAGCGTCCGGATAACTTGAGGTTAGCGTTACCCAAGAACTGCTCGAAGGCGACCAATAATCTATCGCAACGTTCGAACCGTTAAAGGCCGTTAACCACTTTACATCCACCGACTGACCGATAGAATAAGCACCAGAGTTCGGAGTAGTAATGTGGTAATACGGATCCGCTGCCGTAATGGCAAAGTTCGCATCGCTCTGGTCAATAATGTTCCCGTTGGCCACGTCCACCACGCGCACCTTCGCCGTGCTGGTCACCGCATTAGGCACCTGCCAGTCGTACTTGGCTATGCCCGCACTGCTGATCACAGGCTCGTAACCAGTAATGATACGCTTCCAACTGCTGCCGCCGTCCGTACTGTAGTCCAAATGGTACTTCTCTGATGTACCCACCACAGACCACTTGATCTCCTTGGTCGGCGTACCCACACTGGTCACCCGAGCATGGAAGTCTCTATAACCGCTAATAGAATGGTTCTCGGGAACGTACTGGATCGTTAGCGCACCCGTATAGTGTGTAGAGGTATATACCTGACCGCCGTCGTCGTCGTTGTTACTCAACGTAGCTAATGTTCCCGAAGTCGTAGGACCGTTGTATACACGTAAATATCCGTCAGCATTATAGTAGGAATTACTATGGGGTCGGTCAAAACGGTAACTCTGAAACGCAATGCGCAACTTGTTCTGTGGGTTGTCCGGTACCAACGTCTGCGTATACGCCGTAGCTGGCGCATAGCCCGTACCGCCCGCATCGTAGTAGTCCAACGTGTTCACCTCCAACGTCGCGTTGCTCATGTTCAACGTGTTGCCAGGAACAAAACTCTGCTCCACCACCTGCGCCTGCCAGCTCTCCCCTCCGTTGGGCTGCTGCACCTGCACCGAAGAAAGTATCGTAAAGACCGAATCGCTCTCGTCGTAATCACACACGTTCCCGTTGTTCTGCAAGCGAAGCTTCGCCGTACTCGTCGCCACATTAGGAACCGTCCAAGAATACGACCCCGTCGGTGCACCATTATAGATCGTACTCCAGCTCTGACCCCCGTTGCTCGACCACTGCAGCTTCACCGAAGTGACCGTAGAGGGCGTCGTATAAGAGATCGTCTGCTGCGTACCCGCTACCCACGATAAACCCCACCAGTTCAACGTCGCCAACGCAACCGGGTTCGGCAAATCTGAAATACTATAAGTAGTACTCTGCGCCGTACGCGTAGTATCCGAAACGTCCATCACACGGTAACGCAAGCCCGAAGTAATGACATTAGGCAGCGTATGCGGCCAGTTCGTAGAAGTACGGTTCGAAGTCAAGGTCGTCCAGCTCACACCGCCGTCCAAACTCTGGTCCACACGGTACGTGCCCGATGTGCCGTACCCCTGCCAGTTTAACGTCACCGAACTACAACGAACCAACGAACTCGTGTTCAAGCCTACACCCGTAATGTACGGACGGATCGTGAAGTTGCCGTCTGAATCGTCATAACTAGAGGGATCTGATGCATCACTTACCCTGATCTTGCCTAATGTTGTAGGTGTTGATGGAACCTGCCAAGTGTATGTGTTAACAGGGCTGGAATAACTAGATATTATGGTCGTCCAAGTCTGTCCATCGTCTGTGCTGTATTCTAGTTTTACGTTACTACCACCAAAGACTCGAGACCATTTTATAGCCACAAAATCGCCGATGGTATAAGTGCCTGAATTCGGCTCCAAAAGCTTGATAATAGGTGAAGCAGGTGCTATTTCAAAAAGGCTGTCGCTTATATCTAATATCGACTCATTACCTGCGTCTATAATCTTTATTAAAGCTGAATCCGTTGGAACATTTGGTAATGGCCAGGTAAAACTTCCTGACGTATTATCGATATCGGATAATATTCTCGTCCAATTCGAACCTCCGTTAACGGAATACTCAAAATGATACCTGTTGCTTGTACCAATCCTAGACCATTGAATGTTCTTTGAGGCAAGTCCTGTAGTATTGAAATAAGCATCCCAACCTGAAGAGGTGTTATTGTCACCATCACTAATGAAACTTACCGTTAATTGTCCGTTTGTACTCGTAGACGTGTAAGTTTGAGATAGAGATGAGGAACCCGTTAGTGTAGCTAAAAGTGGTGACGAAGTGGTGGGTCCATTATAGATCTTGAGCTGATCCCCGTTTTCAAAAGAATACTCCTGAAAATGCAAGCTCAGTTTACCAAACGGGTTGTCCGGACTAACGGTCTTCGTAAAACTTTGATTTGTATATGGAGAATTTAAACCGCCGTTATCATAAAAATTTGCGACGCTAATATTCTCATCGACATTGGACATCAAGACTACCGTACCTTGAGTACCGGTAACAGCTTCCCAGCTTTCACCTCCATCAGGAGCTAATACGTCCAATGAGGATAGAATGGTAAATGGTGTGTCAAGGGTATCTACTTTACATGTAGGGTTAGATAAATCTATTAGTCTTAGTTGTGCTTGTGAGGTTGCATAATTGGGAATAGTAAGATTGTATGATCCATTGGCTGCAACTGAAGAAGTGATCGTCTGCCAAGCAGCGTTTGGATCAGGGCGGAATTGAACCCTTATATTGTTTACACTTGCAGATTGGTAAGCATAAACTACATTCACAGAGGTGCCAGCAATAAATGTTTGACCTTGATTCGGGTATTGAATAATCAAACCTGCATTAATAGCAAACGATTGATTGCTCACGTCAAAATCCGCAGAATTTTGCGCATCAGAGACTCTAACCAAACAATTAACACTCGAGACATTTGGCAATGTCCAAGAAAACGAACCAGTACTGCTCAGGCTCGTTGCAACTGAGGTCCAGTTGGATCCACCGTCTATGGAATAATCTATATTAAAATAGCCTGAGGTGCCTGAAGACGTCCAGGTAATGGTATTAGCACTACAAGAATTCCAACTTTCTGAGCCATTTGGGCTCGTAACTACAATGGTAGCGAACGCTATATTCGTCCACAAAAGGACAAATAGGAGTAGAAATTTTTTCATTCCTAGACATGGTTGGTTATGAAATGAAATTACAAAAAAAAGGGGCCCTATAAATAGGGCCCCGTTCAAAATTATATTTCAATGATATTTAATATATGAAAATATCAACTCTACGGTTTAAATACTGCTGAGCAACAGTGCTCACCTTAATCTCACCAATCTGTGTTTTAATATTCTGTTCTGGAACACCATATGAATTAATCATTGTGCGTTTCACAGCATCTACTCTATCACTTTTAAGATTTTCGTTGTATTCCTCAGAGCCATATATGTCAGCATAACCAACCAACAACATGCGGCTTTCGCTGGCATCGAAACCACTCATAAATTCAGAAATCTCTTTACGATACTTCTGCTGCAATTTATTGGAGTCAAAATCAAAGTAAATTGTAAGCACTCCTTTCAACTCTCCCGCTCTTGTTAGGCCAGAGAACTCTTCGTTGTTCTCTAAGACTGTTAACATAAGCGCATCGAGATCATTAGACTTTACAAAGTCTTTCGCATCAGATTTAATTGTGGATATGTCACCGGTATTTTTAGTGACCTTTTTACCCAAAGCCTCAACATCGTCGGCACTCGCAAACTCGTTCAGATTACCTACTAGATTGTCTTTCACATTGTCTAGGGCAAGGTCCTTAGCGTCCTTGTCTCCTAACGTGTAGGCCAAGCCTATAGATGGAGTCAGAACCGCATCAGCATTTGCTCCATCAAAATTCCAACCATCAAAGTCATCCGAGAGTACACTTAAATAACGAAGTCCCAGGTCTAATTTGAGCTGAGAGTTCAAACTTACTTTCACCCCGACTTTAGCTCTTAAAGCTAATGCCCCCGAATTGAACTTAGGGACCATTATCGACGCATCAGATGTGAACATACGTTCAGCGGTGTATCCAACGTAACCCGCTTGCGACTCTATATAAATATTATTTAAATCGCTCTTCATAAAGGCTAGTGGACGCGAAGCTAGGCCGAGGAATATCCCCGTTGCCGTCGAAGAATAACTCTCTACATTATTTAATCCAGATACCATGTCATAGGACGCATCAGCTTTTATCGCGACACCAGGGCTAAACTGATAATTATATCCTAAACCTAATGAAACAGGTGTTTGAGAAATATCCGTTGTAAAGGCACCGGGCTCACTTTCACCGAGTCCATTTACCATTTCAACTAAATTTAGCCCTGTATTGAAGGACAATTCATGTCTTCTAGGCTTCTCACTATCGGATTGGCCGAAGGCATTAGCAGTAATTAATACTGCTAATGCTGTACACTTAAGAGTTAATTTCATTCTTAGTCAACTTTAATGATTCGTTCAATTGTGCTATTTCCAGTTGCTTCATCTCTAATGATCAACTGATAGGTACCCGCTGTCATAGAAGATAAGTCTACTGTGAATATTAGATCTCCCGCAGGAATAGACCCTCTAAACAAGGTTCTTCCGAGCATATCTAGCATCTCTACATCTAACTCCGAGTCTAATGCCGAGTTAAAGGCTATAGAAACATTACTCGTAGTAGGGTTTGGATAAATGTTTACCCCTTTCAGTAATTCCTCTACACTAAGTCCTGTGGCAGATATTACAAAGCCGGTCGAGCGTCTGAAACATCCATAAGCATTATATACTTCTACTTGGTAATTACCACCCTGAGTGATGAATAGATCTTGGTTGGTTTGTCCAACTATTCTCACACCATTACGGTACCACTTGTAGATTGCGCCAGTTTCAGAACTCCTGAGAGTAGTAGGAGTTATCTGAAGAACAGTTGGCTGTTGAGGAGTTGGCCGTACAGTTACAGTGTATGTTCCTGTTTGCTCACAACCGTTAGCGTCAGTAAATGTAAATCCTAATGTGTGCGTTCCAATTCCCGCTTGTGCCGGTTGGAATACATCACCAGCAGCTGTTACACCAGCACCTGTCCATACTAAACCTGTTTGACCGTTCTGAAGATCAAATGGTCCGTTGTCGAAACAGAACTCATCCTTCGTAGGCAGTGTATACGTTCCTAAAGAATCTACTGTTACATCGAACGAATGTGAAACGGAGTTACCAGAAGCATCAGCGAAGACCCACTCAACAGTTGTTATTCCTACCGGGAATATTGCGCCAGGCGCTAAACCACTAGTAAGAGTTGCAGTATAACCACAGTTATCCGTAACATTAACAACATAGTTGTATTGAGAATTACACGCTGGTAACGTTGTATCGGCCGGAGCAGATACGATTACCGGAGCATCTTGATCCACCACATTCAATGGAACCGTTGTAGTACTAGTATTACCATTGTTATCTGAAGCAATAATTGTTACTGTTACAATTCCAATATCAGAACAATCAACCGACGTAGGAGTAATCGTTACTGTTGGTGCTGAAGTACAGTTATCTGTTACACTCGCTACGACCATTGCCGTAGTAAGTGTGGCATTACCAGAGGCATCTAAAATAACATCACTAGGCGACGCTACAGTTGCTATTATTGGATCAATAAGGTCTACAACCGTTACGGATCCCGTTTGCGTAGTCGTATTACCACTTGCGTCTGTGGCTGTCACAGTAACCGTGTTCGATCCGAGATCACTACAGCCGAAGCTCGATGGACTTACTGAAACCGTCACACCACTACAGTTGTCGCTAACGCTACTTACTATTTGTGAAGTAGCTAATGAAGCACTACCGTTAGCATCTAATGCCAGCGTTACACCTGAAGAAACAAGTGCAAGAGTAGGGTTAATTACATCTTGTACCGTTACCGCAATTGTGGCTTCACTATCGTTACCATTGGCATCAGTCGCCGTAACTACGACATTCGTAGTACCAATATCACTACAGTTAAACGAAGTCTCACTGTAGGTAAGTGTTGTAGCACCACAGTTATCTGTTGCACTAGCAGTATTACCTGGTAATGTTACCGAACCACCTGCACCTAGTGACAATGTCACTGCCGATGGAGCCGTTATTGATGGTGAAATAGTATCCACAACAACTACATTCTTAGTAGCCGTACTTGAATTTCCACTGCCATCAATAGCTGTTATTGTAATTGTGTTTGAACCAACCTCACTACAACTGAATGACGTAGCGCTCAACGATACCGTTGGAGCTAGCGTACAGTTGTCAGTAGCAGTAGCAACAACATCTAATTGTGAGATAGTTGCTACGCCAGAGCCGTTCAAGTAAGTTGTTACAGCACTACTAACAGTAGTAATAGCAGGAGCAATTAAATCTACTACCGTTACAGTTCCTGTTTCCACAGTCGTGTTACCACTTGCGTCTGTGGCTGTCACAGTAACCGTGTTCGATCCGAGGTCACTACAGCCGAAGCTTGAAGGACTTACTGAAACCGTCACACCACTACAGTTGTCGCTAACGCTACTTACTATTTGTGAAGTAGCTAATGAAGCACTACCGTTAGCATCTAATGCCAGCGTTACACCTGAAGAAACAAGTGCAAGAGTAGGGTTAATTACATCTTGTACCGTTACCGCAATTGTGGCTTCACTATCGTTACCATTGGCATCAGTCGCCGTAACTACGACATTCGTAGTACCAATATCACTACAGTTAAACGAAGTCTCACTGTAGGTAAGTGTTGTAGCACCACAGTTATCTGTTGCACTAGCAGTATTACCTGGTAATGTTACCGAACCACCTGCACCTAGTGACAATGTCACTGCCGATGGAGCCGTTATTGATGGTGAAATAGTATCCACAACAACTACATTCTTAGTAGCCGTACTTGAATTTCCACTGCCATCAATAGCTGTTATTGTAATTGTGTTTGAACCAACCTCACTACAACTGAATGACGTAGCGCTCAACAATACCGTTGGAGCTAGCGTACAGTTGTCAGTAGTAGTAGCAACAACATCATCTTCAACGATAGTTGCTACACCAGCGGCGTTCAAGTATGTCGTTACGGTACCTGATTTAACCGTGATTGACGGATCGATATCATCTACAATAACCACATCCTGAATTGCAGCAGAGGTATTGCCATTGACATCTGATACATTAATCTGTACACTAACAGTGCCTAAATCGCCACAGTCAAATGAATCTGGACTGATTGATACTGAGAGCACATCACAATTATCTGCATAAGATGCAACAACGTCAGAAACGTTTATTGTAGCCGCACCTGAATTATCTAATACGAATATCGGCGCTGTCCCAACAGTTGTTATTGATGGTGCTATTGCATCTACTACTGTAACATTGAATGTTTCTGTAGAACTGTTATTTGAAGCGTCAGTTGAAGACACGGTTACTACATTAACACCTACATCAGCACAGGTAAAGTTAGATACACTATACTCCACTGCTGAGCTGCTACAGTTGTCAGCTGCTGAGGCTGTTGCTAAAGGAAGCGATACAACACCATTACTTGTTAAGTTTAGCGTAATATCAGCTACCGTAATAACTGGCGCCGTAACATCGATTACATTAACCGCTTTGGTTGCTATAGAGGTGTTGCCTGCGTCATCGGTAGCGGTAATGGTTACCGTTACAGAACCTAAATCATCACAGTCGAATGAGCTTGGTGACACCGTCAATGATGGATTCGCAGTACAGTTATCAGTAGCATCGTCTACAACGTCTGCTGCAACCAATGATGCATCACCGTTAGCGTCTAGAGCAATGTCTACACTACCAGATACAACCGTAATTGATGGAGCGTCATTATCCTCAACTGTTCCAGTAATTCCACTGTATGTAGTCGTATTGGTATTGAAGTCTGTCACAGTGACACTAAAGGTAACTGTGCCTAGATCATCACAATCCACGGTGGCTGGTGTAATAACTACTGATTCAATACCACAGTTGTCGTAACTAGAGTTCTCAAGCATTGCTGGAGTAACCGTAGTTTGACCATTAGAACCTAGAGCAATTACAGGAGAATTCAAGAATTGCATGGTTGGTTTAGTAGTATCCAATACAGTAACGGTGAATGGCGCTACAGTCTTATTATCGTAAGGATCACTTGCGACAGTATTAACTGTCCATGTTCCAACTGGTATAGGAGACCCCGGAGAGATGGTATTTTTGTTACCATTCTCGTCAACCCACTGATAAATCCATGTGATGGCCCCAGGACAGTTCTGGTCGTCCTCTGTGAAAGTTGGGTCAGCGCCTATTCCGAACATTGCGAAACAGTCATACTGTACAGCATAAAGTCCAGTATCTTGTTGCGACGATGTGAACACAGGCCCCAATGTATCTCTAGCCGTAACTATCGAACTAAATGTAGTCTGATTTCCTTCTGGATCTGTGAGCGTTCCATTTACAGTGATACCTAAATTCACGTTATTACAATCGAATTCAGTGAAATCTAGAACCGGTACAAAAGAACAATTGTCAAAAGAACCTAAGTCCAAATCTGTAAAAGTCAATGTTGCTTCACCATCTACATCTAAGTAGATATCTAGAGTTGGCTCTACAACAGCTACAGGCGATATTAAATCTCTCACAGTAACGAGCTCTTGGTAAACTGTAGAGTTTCCATTTACATCAGTCACTGTGGCGGTATACTGCTGTAAACCTAAGTCTTGACATCCAAATGAAGCTGGCGAATATACTACCGAGGCTACACCACAATTATCAGAAGCTGACTCACCTCCAAGAACTGCAATACCATTAGCGTCAATGGTCACCAGGTTCGGTAAATTCGTTGCACTTGGATCTACGTTGTCTTCAACCGTGACTACCGCCGTTGCTGTGCTTGAGTTTCCATGTACATCTGTAACAGTAAGTGTTACTGTATTGGCGCCAACATCATTACAATCGAAAGACGTTATATCCAGAGCATATGAATCGATTCCACAATTGTCAGTAGATCCGTTTTCAATCTGCGATGGGATGATAGACGCTGCTCCGTTACCATCGAGTTGAACTGTAATGTCTTGAGCGACAGCAGTAGGTGCAGTGAGATCCTCGACTACAACTAATAATGTAACATCAGCATTGTTTCCATACTCATCGTACATCGTTAGTGTAACATTGTTTACTCCTACGTTAGAACAGTCAAAGTAAGTCTGGCTTAAGCCGCCACGATCTATATCTAACGCACAATTATCTTCTGAAACAAAATCAATTATCGTATCCTGAACGTTTTGTAGAGAAACATAATTCAGCCCGTTCAACTGAACAGTGATCGTTGTTCTGGTCAATACTGGTGGAACATTATCTATTACTTTCACCTGTGCTGCACGAACTCGTTGATTCCCTGCGGCATCTGTGACGGTCAAGTCAACATCAACTGTCCCCCAATTATCTGTATCCTGCGCATCAGCGCTCTGAGGGTTAACTATTGTTTGATCAAAATCTATATCATCAGTACAAGAATAATTAACTCTTGAAGCTGTGTAAGTTAACCCACAGTCTGAAATATTATCAACGGCTGTACCTACAAGAGATATTGGGTCAAGCGTAGCATTACCATTTGCATCAACGAAGATTGTTGCAATTGCAGTAGTTACATCAGGCTTGATTGTATCAATGATGGTTACCACTCCAGCAGTTGCTGCTCTGTTATCATTAACATCATCAGCTCTTAGGTAATATGTGTTTTCCCCTAAATCAGTACAGAAATAGCTGTAAGAAGCGTCTGGTGTGCTTTGGGTAGGGGATTGAAGAATACCTGTTGTTGCAATACCACAAGCATCATTTGTCGCGCTATCTAATCCAACCGGATCATTACCATCACCTGCCTCGGCTCCTGTGTAAACACCGGCATTCACCGTAACGCTCGCGTTACCGTTTACATCTTCGGGCAAATACAAGGTTACGTTCTTAGGATATACGTTCGGAGCGACGAGATCTACAACGAATAAATCAATTTCCTCTGTAGTGGTGTTGCCCTCGGCGTCTGTTGCCGTAACAATGAATGTTTTCAACCCTGTAGGGTTCGAAACACTTTTTGCACATGGCAATGTGCTAACGTCATCGCAATCTAGTGTAATCGCGCTTCCAGTAACTGTAACAGCATCACAAACATTGGTGTATGATACAGAAATAGTAATTTCACTTACCTCTGTACAATTATCACTTACATCACCAATAATACCCGGAACTGTTACCAGTCGCTCACCATTCGGTGCGAGTTTTATGGTATCTCCCGTTGCTATTAAGTCTAGTGCTGGAGCCGCAGCATCAACAACTGTGATTACCGCTGTTTCAGAGCTTGTGTTACCAGATGGATCCACTACAGTAAGAGTTACAATGTTCGCACCTAAATCATCACAGTCAAAAGAGGTCTGACTTAATGAGTACGAATCAATCTCACAATTATCTGTGGAACCGTCATCCACGTCACCAGTAGTAATGGTTGCAGTCCCCGTTATCGCATCTAAACCAATAGTCAAGTCCTGCGTAAGAGCAATTGGGCTCTCATTATCAGAAACTGTAACTGTTAGAGTCTCCGTCGAAGTGTTGTTGTTATTATCAGTTACAGTCAGTGTAACAGTTTTGGTGCCAATATCATCACAATCAAACGCAGTTTGGCTTAAGGATGCATCATCAATACCACAAACATCACTCCAACTCGCATCGATAGTATTAATAGATATCGAGCCTAAACCACTACCATCTAATACCACAGAAGGCATGTTATTAACGGTTATGCTTGGAGAAATTGTATCTATGACGTTTACTGTCATTGAAGCAGTAGAAGAATTATTCTCAGCATCAGTTGCTGTAAATGTAACCGTGTTTAATCCCACATCAAGACAGTCAAAGGCCGCTATATCAGCAGTCACATCTTGTGGGTCAGTACAGTTATCTGTGGCTGTTGCTAAAGTGCTTGTAGCCGGCACAGCAACAAGTCCTGTGGCATCTAAGTACAGATCTAACGATGTTCCAGTCAGTGTTATAGCAGGCGGGGTAACGTCAGAAACTGTAATTGTTAATGTTTGTGTGTTTTCATTACCATGAATATCACGAGCGAACGCAGAGATAGTCTGAGTACCTAAATCACTACAGTCAAAGTCAGTCTGGCTCAACCATATAGAGTCTACACCACATTCGTCTGTTGCAGTTACATAATTATCTTCTAAGATACTTACCAGACCATCGTTGTCTAAAGAAACAATTGCGTTGGTTACTGTAATCGTAGGAGCATCCACATCCACAAGCTGAACTTCAGCTGTGTCTCTACTCCAGTTTCCTGAAGCATCAAGATTATGGATTACAATTTTACGTGTTTTGTCAATCAATGTACCGTTCTCATCTTCATACGTCACGTCAGCACAGGTAAACTCATTAATGAGTTGCCCCGGTGCGTAAAACAAACTACTGTCGACGTTTGTAAGAACTGTATCAACGATAGCGCAATTATCTGTCGAGGTTGGATTCAAAACTGTAGCAGTTACTGAAATCTCACCGTTAAGTAGTTGATTCGAAAATAGAATGTAGCGTTGGTTGAGAGCAACAGTAGTAGGAGCTTCATTATCTTCAACTGTAACCGTTGCTACTCCCGTTGAAGAATTTCCATTTACATCAGTCACTGTTAATGTAACCGAGTTTTGACCAATATCATCACAATCAAATGATGTTATATCTAAGCTGTAACTGTCAATAGCACAGTTGTCTGAGGAGCCATTATCAATATCCGCCGTGGTTATTGTGGCTTCTGCGTTTGCATTAAGGCCTACCGTTATATTATTGACAACAACCGTTGGATTTATATTGTCTTCAACATTAACGGTAATTGTTCCCGTGACTTCATTGCCGCTGTCATCTGTAACCGTGTAGGCCACCGATGCGCCATTATCAATATCATCACAATCTAAAAGTGAAGGAGTAAACGTTGTTGTGAAAGTACAGGCCTCATCAACCGTATACCAAGAGTCATCTGTATCTAAGTCTACTGTTCCGTTCTGATCTAATGCTAAAACAACATTTAGGTCTTGAGTGAAGACAGGATCTACATTATCTTGTACGTCTACTGAAACAGTGGAAGTAGTGGTATTGCCAGAACCATCAGTTGCTGAAAGAGTGACGAGGAATGTCGAACCTGCATCATCACAATCGAACGAATTAGGAGAAACTGTTGTTGTTTGAATTCCACAATTATCGTCACTTGAAGCTAAATCAGAGAATAAAAGAACACCATTTCCATCTGAATCTAATTCGACTACGAACGTTGTAGTCGGATTAGTGATTGTAATTTCAGGTGAGATTGTATCTAAAACCGTAATAGTTGTAGCTGCTGTGCCAGAATTGTTATTTGAAGGGTTAGTAACCGTGAGCGTAACTGCGTTCGCTCCAATATCGTCACAATCAAAAACATCTGGGGATATGCTGTAGTCAAAATTCGCTGGACAATATCCAGTGACGTTTTGATATACACTTGTTGTATTATTGTTAAATGCTACAGCGTCGGCATCTGAGACCGTGAGGGCACCATTGTTGTCTAAATAGAAGGTTGCCGCTTGAGCAACAACATTCGGAGAAGACGGATCAATAACATTTATAACAATGTCATCCTGATACGAATTATTCGCAGCGTCAGTGTAGGTTAATGTGATGGTGTTGAGTCCTAAATCAAGACATGTGAATGTCGTTTGGCTACCTGTGATTTTCGGGTATCCTGGTATTCCACATAGAACATCCACTCCATTGGCATCTTCATAAAGGTCAGTGGCGGTCGTAAATACTACTTTACTCCCAGATGTCGAAAATTGAGAAGGAACATACATTTGAGCTCCCGCGCCCGTTAAAGCATCGTATTGCCCTGAATCAGCAACAATTGCAGCAATACCATTTGCGTTCAACTGCAACTCTAAAGGATTTAGGATCGTGTAGGTCCCTGATGCAAGCACAGAATTGCCCGAAACGTCACCCGGCGTGGGTGCAATAATATCACCCGGACACTGCTGAGCTGTGACACTTGGTGAGGCAAGCATCAACATGATACTACTTACTACGAGTACAAATTTTTTCATTTCTTATCGGTTTTAAACGTGCCGCTAAAGTACGACAAACAGTAATCTCACTGCAAGAAAACAAATATTTTTTCAATTTTTAAAAAAAAAAAAGCTCTCCGACAAAACCGAAAAACACTATATTACTGATTTACAATAGGTTAAGTAACGTTTTTCTTAGGTCCAGGTCTGTTGATAAATTATAGCTGACTCCAAAAAGTGATCTCATAAAAGCCCCGCAGTACTCATAAACAGTAAAGTCCCTTTAAAAAAAAGTTATCACTATCCACTGTTCTGTTAGCGCCTAGCAATGGTAGCTACCAATAGGTAACGCTGCCCGTTTTGCTCAACACAAGATATGTCAATGAGCCGCAGTTAAGATGAATTAAAAATAATGTCTTGAACATCAAGGGATCCGCGAGATTGGATACAAATTTTAAAGCATTAATTGTGCGGTCAATATTTATTCTGAGAAAACGGGTCTCTTAATATTTTGTTTTTCGTTGTTCGGGAGCCATACAATTCTTGGAAGCATTATCAAATCAGGATTAGTCCTAAATAACAACTAAGCTAAAAGAGAATTTCTTATGTCGATGAAATCTTTCAATTAGCAAATCTGAAATAAATGCCTGCTCATATCGCGATTTCGCTCAGGGTAATACTACCGAAACATAAATTTAGATGACTTATCTTTTACAAACTGACTGATCTAAAACCGAATCATTATTGCTCTGAAAGTTACACCTGTAAACTTTTAAATTTGGTCCGACATATAGCTAAAAAATTATTTCATTCGGGACATAGAGAACGAGGACACAATAATTACTGGGACAGAATGACTGATTCTGCGGAAAACTTTTCCAATCTAAATCTCTCGGTGGCGCTGTTACGGAAATTCATGATTTTTTTGACACACCTTAGTGTCTCACGGCGCTGTTTTTTCAAATACGGAATTCTACTTGGCTATGACGGGCAGGTATTATACCTTCCCTTTAACTACCAAGCGTTAGCAAATGTACCAGGATTACATCATCACCGCAATTTTTCTACTTGTCATAGCCCTTGTCATAGGCGGGCTAACTATCAGACGCTACAATATTCCTTACCTCTACTTTTTAGGCGGTACGCTCATCGGAGCTACATTTTTCATAGATCCTGTTCTAATAGGAAATGCCACTGTTTCCTTCCTTTATCCGTGGTTCCTTCCGTTGTTGTTTCTAGTAGGCCCAGGGCTTTATGGTTCGTTCTGTACCATCAAAGAACGACGTGATAAATGGCACCTGATGCATTATCTGCCCATGTTCATTGGTTACATCATTCTTATAATACATATAGCCGGTTTTAACGATCACTTTTATGAAACCGTTCAACTCGCGAGAGACTTAAAATGGGCGGGGACTGAAATTTTTTGGCCGCTCTCCGACAAATGGATTCTGCTCGCATACCCGTTCCATGTTTTACTCTACATCATAGTCAGTGTGAACAAATTAAACGTAATGAAGGCACGGGTACCCTTCTACGTTTTACCTGTATTTCAGGCAGTTTTTTTGGTACCCTACCTCGATATTATTTACAATTTTGTAGAACAGGACTTTTTGTTCTTCGCAAGTGGGGAAACCTTGCGCTACATCATGTTTGGGAATGTCTTTCTCATCTTTTGGGACGTTGTAAACATTCGTCCTAGAATGCAAAAAGCAAAAGAAGCGGAAATCAAAGCTTTTGAAGCAGAAAAAGAAGCAGAACGGCAAGCCGCTTTAATTCAAGAAGCTCCTAAAGAAATTTACCCGAACGCTGGAAAAATAACCAATAGGGATTTCGTCCTCTACATCGACGAGCTCATCCAGGGCAACGAAGAATTACCCTTCAATAAGCATTCAAAAAAGGCCAATTTCATTAAGAAAAGTCCATTCAAACCCACCGAATGGGACAACTTTTTTTTCGATACCAGTACCAACTTTGGTTTCTTTAAAAAGTTTATACGCATCCAACGCGCAATTGGCCTCATTAAAGAAGGCTGCCTAGAAAATGACAGTGTAGAAATCCTCGCGAAAACCGTAGGCTATTCCTCAAGAGCTCCCTTCTATATCGCTTTCGAACAGATTATAGGTAAATCACTTACCGATTACCGCGAGGACGGAGAAGAATAAATCCTTTAGCCAATATATTTCATAACTCTGTTGTCAATTCTTGTGTAGAAATAGGATTCTTAAAAGCTGTAGCGTAAATTTGATATACACGCTTTAGTTCGATTTCACTATAGTAGAATACGATGCGCTAACCTCTTGGAACGACGCTCTATCTAAACCAATATAGTTAAAGAATTAAAGGTTATAACACGCACCCCCTTCCTAGCCGGTTGGGGGTTTTTTGTCTAGCGAATAATCGTTTACAACTGTGGAGCTCTGCACTTGCAGAGCTCCACAACCGCAATAATTAATGTCATTTCTGTAATATAACAGATTTAGAGACCATTAATCCATCCGAGGTAATGAAGACTAATTGGTACATTCCATCCCCTATCTCTGAAATATCAATTTGACAATAGTCGCCACATGAGGTAATCTCACGTACCAATCTTCCGCGACCGTCGATCACACGAATGACCTCTAAATCTAATCCACCGAGCTCCAAACTAATCATGCCTGAAGTTGGGTTCGGGTACAATTTGATCATACGCTCCAAGTCCTCCGCAATGCCTACGCTATTGTAGAATTGCATTGCGCTCATTCCGCCCTCACAGCCGTTGGCATCCACTACGCGAACGCTATAATTACCAAAGTTCAATGGACGCAAGGTATCGTTGGTCTCTCCTTGAAGGATGTTGCCGTTGAAGTACCATTGGTTGCCGTCCGCAACACTTGAAATCATGATCGTGTCGTTCGCTGTGTAACTAATTGATGGTGTCGGCGGCGTTGCGAATACAACCACACTTACGGTATCGGACGAAGCGTTACAGCCATCAGAATTGGTCACGGTTGCATAATAATCTCCGGCTTGAGTTGCGACTAATTGTGCGCTGATCGCCCCAGAATTCCAACTGTAGGAGCTGTAACCCATCGGCACGCCTAAAGTCACCGAACCGCCAGCACAGAAGGCCAATGGTCCGCTCACTGAAATGGTCGGCGCAGCGATCTGACTCGTCGAAATCACTGTAGCGGCACTCGTAGCGCTACAGCCGTCCGTGTTGGTCACCGTCACCGTGTAATTCGCAGCTGTACTTGTAGTAATACTCTCCGTAGTATCCCCATTACTCCATAAGTAACTGCTCATGCCCGTTGGACCGCTTAATGTCGTACTGCCACCGGCACACAAAACGCTTGTACCTGAGTTCGTAATCGTAGATGTCGGGTTAGTGTTCACCGTTACCGAGTTGACCGCTGATGTGGCACTACAACCGTCGCTTGTAGTCCCAGTAACCGTGTAGTTACCAGCTGTGGTGGCAATGATGTTCTGGTTCGTAGATCCGTTACTCCAAGCATAGCTCGCAAAGCCGCCGCTGGCTTGGAGATTCACTGAGCCACCGAAACAAAACTCTAACGCACCTCCATTTGACACAGTTATACTAGGCACTTGATTAGCGATAACATCCACCGCAGTCAATGCTGCTGAACAACCATCTGTATTAGTAACTGTAAGCCCTACAGTCTGGGTATTCGATACTGTGATTGAGGATGTTGACTCTCCTGTACTCCAAGCGTACGTCATACCCGTAGGTCCTGACAGAACCACAGAATCTCCTTCACAAAACTCAAGAGAAGATGCATTGGAAATAGATCCAGTAGGCGGTGAGTTTACAGCCATACCATAGGCAGTACTTAGAGTAGAACAGCCGTTTGAATTGGTGACTTTAACCTGGTAATTACCAGCAGTACTAACTGAAAGGGTATTGGTATTGGCACCCAAAATCTGAGTCCCTCCTTTGTACCACTCATACGATGACATACCCGTCGGAGCTGTTAAATCTGCACTCGTACCATCACAAATAGCATTACCTGAAGTACTAGAAACTGTAGCGGTTGGGTTTGCTGAAACCGTAACATTTACCGTTCCAGAGGATACCGAACAACCCGCTCCAGATGTCTTCATAGTCGCACTATAAGCACCGGTTTGAGTGGCTGTAATCGTCGACGTTGTATCCCCAGTATTCCATACAATATCTGTATAGCCGGAAGGCAGATTCAACGTTAATGATTCTCCCTGACACATCTGAGTAGAACCACTGTAAGTAATAGCCACAGCGTTAGCAGCGCCATTAATTACTGAAACATCATAGGTCTCGCTGGTCGTCGTCGTATAAGATCCTTCTGCGACCAATTCTATAGAGTATGTACCCTGACCCGATGGTAGGTATTTCACGGACGTACCTTGACCAATTATGGATCCATTATACTTCCACGTCAATGACATGGTCGTATCTAAAGTGACCGCCTGCACAGACAAGGAAATACTATCGCCTAAACAAATCTGTGAGGCTCCACTAATCGTTAATGTTGGGGTATCCTCGGTAAGGATAGAATCCAATTTCCCTGTCTCCATTCCTAGAGAATTTTGTGCCTGAACTTTGTAGTAGTACACTGTGCCAGCCGATGCAGACGAGATGGATCTATTGTAGCCCACTTCATAGTAGTTGGACCCGACATTTTCCCAAGCAGTACCCGCATTCAAATTCGTTGGGCTCGTACCATAAATGAATCGTGCTTCAGTGGCAATGAAGTTAGCATCTACCTTGGCGTTAAACTTAATAGTTCCTTTGTAAGGCTCCTCAGCTTTCTCTGTTTTCACCCTCGGCTTAGACGAGTATGGTGTTGCCCAGACTCCTATCGAACGCTGACTTTCCGTAAAACTACTCCTAACCGGCTCATAATAATAGAGATAGTAATTACCGCCAATCACATTCTCGTCCGTGTAATTGGTATCTAATACTAGAGAAGTGTTTATAATTGAAGTATCATGAGTACTCTGCGAGGTATCTACCCTCAAAATGTTGTACCCAATTAAATCGACAATACTATCAGGAGCTTCCCACGACAATCTGATTTCTGAGGTATCTCCTACTGCAGTAAATCCTGTTGAAAGTACTCCTGCGACATTAATCCTGAATTGAAATCTGTAATCTTCAATCGGGCTAATAAAGCCTTCATTATCATAGGCATGCCTAACACTCAAAGTATTATAACCGTCGGATGCTGTCAACTGAGTAATGTTGAAGTAGCCTATCCAGACCATGGAATCTGATGACCAACTAGTACTGTCGCCAACAATATTTTGTGTCCAAGGGTCTCTAACCCCATAGGTCACAAATGGATTTCTTGAGACATCCATTGGCCTGTTGAAATATACTGTGGCTTTATGTGTTCCTAGCCCTAGAAGATTATGAATTGGATTATCCATGATGTTGATATCAAGTGTATCATCCACCATAATTTTCCATACATGTCCGTGCGTTGCAGCCTTTGGACTTTCTAAAGCATTCGTGGACCCATCAACGGCTGGGTAGGAGCTCTCTTCTTGGAAATCAAAAATATTCTGAGAAATAGCTAAAGCGTTTGAAAACCCGAAATAATTACTATCGAGAGTATTCCCAACATATGTACTTAAACCATGACCACCCCCGTTACCATCGCGAACGCCTAAGACATAACCCGTGTTTCTTGTTGATCCCCAAGCACTATAATTTTGTCTGAAAAATGAGTTGTTTTTTATACGACTTAAGTCATTTGTAGTACGGAATGTTAAGAATGGTTGTTCTCCATAGTATTGTTCGTAGCGGTTGTCATGAACTACATTATTCTCAAAACTTCCCGTCCAGTTATTATCCTCAATACCAACTATAGCAAGATTTGAAAAAGAGTTCGTAAATACACTATTTCGAACATACGCATCATTCTGAAGTGTAATAATGTTCCATCCCGTTCCATAATAACTATGACAGTATCGTACGATACAGTTATCAAGCGATATCTTTCCTTCAGGAGCTAAAAGAGCTCCTCCCCATGTAGAACCTGATCTACCTCCATATTCGATAATACAGTATTCGAAAACTGCCGTATTAGAACCCGCATTCCTAAGTTCTTGCCACGTCCCATAACTATTCTGATTTTTGGTGAACACAATCATAGAATCTGGCTTACCTACTGCCTGAATATGATTAAATGCTATCCCGACTCCTGGATCAATTTGAATTTCAGTCCCTGGCTCAATTATCAATGTGTCAAAGGCACTGTTGCCCGTAACAATAATCCCACATTCTGGTGTCCAAACTGTAGTTCCAGAATAAATACCATTGTACTCACAGCCGCTCTGCGCCTCCACAAAGAAGTCTTGAGAGGTCGTGTCTCCACCAGGAGTCCAACAGAAAATATTGAAATTGATATTTCTACCATTTACCACACCAGGATCTACATCCAAATCAAACATTGCTGTGTTATTACTAACAATTGCGTAAGAACTGATTGACCCTATGTACGAAACGCTATCATTGTAATCAATAATCGTCTTGTCTTCGTATTGCGCCATCCGGATTCCAACAAAAACGCTATCAGCCTCCGTTCCAACATTCTTAATATCAACGCGAATCTGAACGTTTTCACCTGCATCTAGCTTGTAATCGCCATCTCCATTTACCGTATCAATCACGGTAAATTCATCGAGCCAAAGCAAAGGCATTGGATCAGGATAAAGGGCTTTAACTAAATCCATAGATTGGAAATTCGTCGACCATCCTTGTCCCTTATCAAAGGTTTTACTCAGGTCATACCAACTACTAATAAAATCAACAAATGCTTGTTCTTTAGTTCTATTAGGCCTGAACGATTGGTAGATTGCCATAGCGCCTGCAACAGCAGGACAAGCCATAGAGGTTCCGTTCCATGTCGCGTACTGATTGCCTGGTATTGCCGAAATGATTCCTAAACCAGGGGCATATACTTCGTAGTTAAAGTCATCCCCGTAATCTGTATAGGTAGGTCCATCAAAGTCATAATTAGTAAACCATGCTCTGTAGCCGCTCCAACCCAAGTTTTGTTGGGTAGCTTGAACTGCCAATACGAATGTGTAAGCACCAGGGAACATTGGTGCTGGTGGTGTTCCATCAGGACACAACTGTCCGTCATTTCGAATACAAATTCCATTATTTCCTGCTGCACCGACAGGCATTGAGAAGGCATATGCATAGGACAATGCATTTTCCAATGCAAAAGAGCGCCCATAGCCACCAAAACTCATGCTTAAAATATCCGCTCCGTTATTTGCTGCGTAAGTCACACACTGAGCTAGAACACTACTTGCGCTACCCCCTGAACTTTCGAGGCCTTTCATTGGCATATACTTCGCATTTGGAGCAATGCCCGCTATACCTATAGTGTCGTGATTTGCCACAGCGATTGCAGCACAGTGAGTACCATGGCTATTATCGTCAATCGGTCCGTTATCCATATTAACGAAATCCCAACCGCTGATATCATCGATATAGCCGTTACCATCATCATCCACTCCTGGCTGACCATTCATTTCAATTAAGTTCAAATGTTTCTTGCCCTTCAAATCAACGTGTGCCGTATCAACACCCGTATCAATAATGGCAATGATGATATCCTCCTCTGTAATTGAGCTATCATTCATAATCTGCCACGCTGAATCTGCATTCATATTGGCAGCATTGTATTGATATTGATAAAGTGCATCACTTGGCGGTAAGGCCACATCTGTCTCAAAATGATAATTAGGCTCCGCGTAGACCACGTAATCGTCGCCTAGGTTTTCCAAGGCTGTGATCAGCGGGAAGATGGCGCCGTAGGTAGTATCCTTGATCAAAACCTTATAAATATTGGTCAATTTTGGATACTCGTAGTATTTTCCTGTGTACGTGGTAAATCCTTTCTCTCCTCCTGGAATGGATTTTTGAACTGGAAACAATTGCTCCAACTTCACTCCTTGATAATCCGCTAGAATTTGGTCAACGGGTGTAATTTTGGTTTGGCTTTTTGCGGTATTAAGCGTCGGGCTCAATTGATCTGCGAATCGAACAAGTACCTGTCCTCTTTCCCAACTAACTAAAGAAAAATCAACGTCTGCCATTGATGCTGGCGGTATATTTTGAGCACTCGTCGAACTTATAAATAGAACAACTGAGGTTAGCAACCCGATTATTAACTTTTTCATAATTGACTCTTAATTATTGGTTTAATTCGGTTTTTTCATTGGGCTAAAGAAGACTAGCACATTTAAATATAATAAATATAATCTTCTAGTAGCGTAGAGCGCTACCAGTCTTATCGTAGAGGGCGTGAACTTATCGTAGCGTTGTGTAAATGTGTCAATAGTGTTCAAAACGCCTAGTTCTCCACAATATTTGGAAGTCTCCCAAGGACGAGGGTAAGTTGATTAAGAATCAATTTTTAACCCTTAAATCCTAAAACATGAAAAAAGTTTGGATGGTGGCCGCGGCCACAACAGTAGCGTTCGGAATGAACGCGCAAGATGCCTCAGTAGAAACACAAGCCATTGGCGTGGTGATCGATGCACACGCATTGGTGGATGTCGTTGACGACGAGATCGTGTTTGACTTCAGTAACGAGGATCCTGTGGAGGCTGGGGGTGCTTTTGTGCTTGGCGCGAACAAGCAATCGAGCACCTTTTTAAATTACTCCTTAATGTTGAGTAATGCAGGATTGGCAGACGGTTCTATTTCCGTGCGCATTGCTAATATGAATGAAGGCATGAGCCTTTCGCTTTTGGCAGACGGCAACCAGCCTGCAGGTTTACCGGCGAACCAATACGGAACGTTGGGTAATGTAACCCCCGCCTTTGATGCAACTGCGGGTGCCGTGCCGGTTAAACTCACCGCTACGGACCAAGTGTTGATTGAAAACATCGGCACTTCCTATACTGGAAACGGTGCAGGGAATGGGTACGAATTGACCTATTTAGTGAGTATTGAGGACTACGCCCTACTAGATGCGGACAACGGCTCGCAAGACATGGGTACCGTAACCTATACGATTGCTGAATAACCCCCTTCCCCCGCCCTGCGGGCGGGGGATTTCCTAACTCCTACGTACCATGAAACTACTCCTACACTCACTCGCTCTAGCACTCAGTGTTAGCCACGGGGCGAACGGCCAAGTCACCGTGCAAAGCGGACTGGCTCACCGGATTGAACGCCTCCCTGGACAACAAGAAATAGTCCCTATTAAACTCAAAAATATAGGGGACAAACCCTGTGCCTTCCACATCGAGCTTGCCGATCTCAGTTCCCACTGCGACAGTGGATACCGCTACCTCCCGCCCGGGAGTACCGCCGAAAGTTGCGCCTCCTGGCTTGAAGCAGAAACTTATGATTATGTGCTCCGCGCGCACGAGGAGATGATCGTTAAGGTGCGAATGCGTATACCGAAGGGCTTCAGCAGATCGAGTGCGCGCGCATGTCTGCTCGTTACTTCGAAACCGGAAAAGGCGGCCGATAAAAAGGGTCCGCGATTGAACATAGAATTGCGCTATGCGGTAAACGTACTGTACCGCAATCCAGCAGTGCCGCCGGTGGTCGCTATGGAGGCAAAAGCTTTAGCAGTCGCGGGGGACAACAAGGTCTGGGCATTGCGCTATCAGAATGCTGGAAACGTAGACCGCATCATTTCCTCTCGAGCTCATTTACTGAACGACCGAGGCGAAGTAGTGTATCAAACCGAAAGTTTACACGCGAAAGGATTGATCCCGAACCAATGCCGCACCGTTCAATTTAAAAAACCCGATTTGCCCGCTGGTAACTACCAAATGGTGGTGGTCAGTCAGACCGATGCAGGAGAAAAATTTGGGGTAACACATTCCTTGAAGTTATGAGGCACGGGGGCGTTTTGGCTTTAGTATTTGCGGCACTTTCGGCTTTGGGCCAAGAGTGCGGTGAGGTGGTGGTTAACGGGCCAGATGAGTTGGTTGCAGGTGGTATTTGGTCGCTGGCCGCGCATTGGACCGCACTCCCACCGGGTAAAAACATCAACATTCGCATTGATGCCCCCGCGCCTTTTACCGTGCTTTCGGTACCGGCGGAAGGAGGCGCAGATTCAGGTGTGGCAAGGCCCGTTTTAATGACCTCTGCCTTTGCTGAAGCCGATACCTATTGGATTCATGTGGCCTTTGAAGGAGCGTGTGTATTGGGCAAGTTGGAAGATTCCTTACGCGTACGAATACGGCCTAAGCCGGGTCTAAGCGCAACTGTGCTGTCCGCTGGTAGGGATAGTGCCACGCTGTTGGTTACGAACGAAGGGAATGTGGCATTAAAGTGCGATGGAGTTTGGGTGTATCCAAACGAATCCTCTCAATTTCAACGACAGAGAAAAGGCAATACGGTTGCTTTTAATGCTCAAGATGCAAGCGGATGGGATACGGTTGCCGTGCTTGGTTTGGCCCCCGTTGGGCGGTCAGAAAGCGTGGCGCCCGTATTTGATCCTGGTGTGCCTTGGCTGAATTGGCGTATGCAAACTGTGTATGCTGGGCGGGTGAGCCAATTGGGTACGGTTTCCTTTGATAAGAACCATATCTCCGCGCGTGGCCTGCTTTGGAACGATCGATTGCGAGGATCAATACAGCTGCAAGAACAATGGGGAACTTTGAGTGCTGGACACGGAATCGTACAACGGCATCCCCTTTCTCGAGCGCAAGAAATGGGTTTTGTACGAATGGTACTTCCTATGGATGCATTCACAGGTGAAATGGAATGGCGCGGAAATCAACCCATGGCAGGGTTGCGCTGGCGTGGCAGTCGATTGGATTCGCGAGTGGTGCTCTTTGGTAGCGGCACGGGGCCATTTTGGGGCATGCAACACCGCTTGCAATTGGGCCATAATGAACTGTCTTTCAGCTTATATGAAGGCATGACTTTGGCGCAGTACAATGGGCAAAAAGGTTTGCACCGCTGGTCAATTCATGCCGCGCATGTGCCTGATAATTTACGTACACAAGCGCCCTACAGCTCTTTTGTACGAGCTAATGCGTCCGGCGTGCTGGGATCTAACCGGTGGTTGAGTCAATCGGCCCTGTTTGCGGATGTAAATGGAACCTGGAACCAATTCCACCTCCTGCAAAACGACCTCACTTTGGGTCCGTGGCGCCTCTCTACGCGCGGCCAATATTTTTCCTCAACCCTCACCTCTAAACAGCTCCAGCTTCAAGCGGAATACAAAAGGGGATTGTGGCAATGGCAAAGCAGTGGTGAATGGCGTCAATTGGACCACTACCGTCCACAGATTCAATACCAACACCAGATTAGATGGCGCACCGCCAAGGCCTATGTTCAATCCCAATTCCGTCACCAACCCAGCACGGGACTATGGTCCTTCTTTGGTTCAGGGAATAGGCAATACAAACGTTGGTCTATTCGAGCACAATCGGCGCTCTATGGTGGCAGTAACATTGGGACACGGCACCAGCAAACCCTACAAATTATTCGCCGGACAGATCGAGGAAACCTCTCTGTTTCTGCCCAATCCCTGCAACGTGCTACCATTGGTTGGAACGGGAGCTTGTACGCGCGTTCACCGTATAAAACCCTCACGGGGCAATGCCTCAGTGAGCAAGGCAACCCGCTCGAAGGAGTGGAAATTAGTGCCCAAGGAAAAACGGTCGTTAGCGATCGCCATGGCCGGTTCGCTTTTGGCCATCTTGAAGGCTCTGCCGCACAGTTAAAAATCCATGCCGTCAGCCTGCCCTTCGCTATGCACCCCATCATAGGCTATGAACAAAGCCAATTTCTAGAGCAACGCAAACAACATTGCACCCTGACTTTCTATCAAACCATAGGACTGCGGGGCAGTATTGACGTTCAACATACGCAGCACGCCGCACTGCACCAACAGATAGACTTGTCTTCGCTTCGACTCACCCTATACCACGAAGACAGTTCGGCCTATTCAACTTCCGTTCTTAAGGACGGCCAATTTACCCTTGGGGGGCTGCCGGAGGGCCATTATTGCGGGGCGCTAGCTCCGGCGCCCCAGGGGTTTTCCTATGAACCCATTGCCATTGACATCCGGAAAGGCAGCCCCGCAATATTGCAAATTACCCTGGTCGAATTGCCTCTAAACATACCCTTTCAAGCCTTATGAAGCACCGTATAATCTACAGTATTCTTGCGCTTTTCGCTTTTCTAACAACATCTGCGCAGATCATTTGGACCGAAGAGCACACCCACTTTGAACTCCATTTTGAGCCCATTGCATTGATTGCTGTAAGTCAGCAAGAGATCCAATTATCCCCATCTATGACCACAACATCTGGATTACCCGCCTTTACCGACAGTCTCTCTGCGAGTTTTCACCTTCGCTATACGATCAGTCCAGTGAGTCCAGGTCCCCAGTTGGTCCATAGCGTATCATTACCCATCGGTCTTTCCTCCCGTTGGAGCACCACCCCATTTCTACCTACGAGCGGCACATGCTCGCTTGCGCCATCCGCCACACACAATGGAACTGATCAGTTGCTCACCTCCAACATTTTCGGTCATTCAGGGACCGCGCCGCAAGACGGCATACCCTTAACCGTACGCATTTCGTGGAGCCACCAACAGTACCAGAACCTAGTCGCTAATCTTCATCTCCTTAATCTAACCTATCAATGCTTGTAAGAATGATACTACTTATTGTTTATCTATTGATATTCAATATTTTAAAAGGACAGAGTCTTGCTGTCAATTATACCCAATCCCTCGTGGAAATCACCGAAACACACCTCCATCCTCCCCAAACTGCTGGTGCAGATTATGCATCGTCCATTCCGCTTAATCAAGGAGCGTTCGTTTCTGTCCAGGACGTTCGGTCCAGAGCAACCTGGTGTTTATTGGCCTATGGCAATCCGCCGATACAGGGAAGCGCCACACTCAAGATCATTCCTGATATTGCCTCGGTTCCGCCAGAGGTTGTTGGCACCCACACCCCGTCCGAGCTCATATTGCAAGTGCAGCCGCAACCGCTCTTTTCGGGTATTGGACCCGTGGACCAATTATTCTTGTCCTTTACGCTTGAACATGCCCAGGTATCACAGAACGTAAACACATCCCCTGTTTACATTCAGTACCAGCTGCAAGAGGGCGGCTGCCCGCCTGGGCCATAAAACCCCCCCCCGGGCGCTGCGCGCCCGGGGGGGGGTCATGAAATTTCGTTTTCGCGTTTCTTACACCAACTGGATATCTACGCTCATCAAGTTTTTAAACTCTTCCAAACGAGCGTTGATCTCTTCTATTGTGAGCTCTGCAATACGTTCTGTTCCGAATTTCTCTACGGTAAAACTTGCCATAGCAGAACCCCAAATCACAGCCCGCTTCATGTTTTCAAAACTGATATCATCAGTCTTCGCCAAGAATCCTATAAATCCACCGGCAAACGTATCACCAGCGCCTGTAGGATCAAAAACCTCAGCCAAAGGAAGCGCAGGAGCACTGAATACTTTATCCTCATGGAACAGCAATGCACCGTGCTCGCCTTTTTTAATAATCAAATATTTCGGGCCCATTGTCATAATCTTCTGAGCAGCTTTCACCAAACTGTATTCCTCAGATAACTGACGCGCCTCTTCATCATTAATAGTCAACACATCCACACCTTTAAGCGCGACCATTAAGTCGTCCCAAAAGTGGTCCATCCAGAAATTCATGGTATCTAACACGACCAATTTCGGACGCGTAGGCAGTTGGTCCAGAACCTTCTGCTGAATCGAGGGCATTAAATTCCCCAACATAAGGTACTTACAATCCTTAAAACCTTCTGGTACTATTGGATTAAATGTCTCTAATACATTTAGTTGCGTATCTAGAGTGTCACGGCTATTCATGTCTGTATGGTACTTTCCTTTCCAAAAGAACGTCTTTCCGTCTGGAATTATTTGCACGCCTTCTAAATCAACGCCTTTGCCGGAAAGCAAGTCTAAATGTTGCTGCTCAAAATCGGCCCCAACAACGGAAACGATATTGCTCTTATCCACATGGTAACTCGCGCTCAACGCGATGTAAGTTGCCGCACCACCTAGGATGCGATCCGTTTTTCCGAAGGGCGTTTCTAAGGCGTCGTACGCCATCGTTCCAACTGTAAGTAAACTCATTATGAGGGTTTTTAGATGCCGCGAAGTTACACGTGCACGATTATATGAACAAGCGAAAAAGCCATATAGAAAAAGGGCCGCATATAGCGGCCCTTAATACTTAAGAATGGCCCAGTTGCTTAATCATTCGTTTAACAGAATATCGAGAACACGTCTAAAGCGTAGTGAACATAGATAACGGGGGTTGCACGGGCCGTTTCAAATTGTCCTGTTTTGTCGTTCAGACTGCTTTGTCTTGTCAATGTCTTGCCAAAAACACTACGAATATTAATTGGTATACACTTTTAGGCTACATACAACCCGCAGTATTAGGTTCTTTAGACGAGCCCTGCCACCTTTGAAGTCTATTCAAAAGCGGCACACAAGAAATATAGTTTTCACAGAAAAAAAACAATAGTAGGTATTGTAGAACCTATGAAGTTGCCGTATTATTGCAGCCCGATTCGAAAGAAGACGGATATAAATTCCTCCTTAGCTCAGTTGGTTAGAGCATCTGACTGTTAATCAGAGGGTCGCTGGTTCGAGCCCAGCAGGAGGAGCACTCAAAATCAAGCACTTACGTCAACCGATGTAGGTGCTTTTTTCAATTCTAGCACACAATCTAGCACACAAATTCCGTCC
>Ga0209037_1000027_pt1 | contig 48382 bp, 51 predicted proteins | sample SaaInl25SG_5_DNA_FD_188225 | JGI IMG/M metagenome (GOLD analysis project Ga0209037, IMG submission 188225) | Marine microbial communities from expanding oxygen minimum zones in the Saanich Inlet - ESP_125SG_5_DNA (SPAdes) (version 2) | ecosystem: Environmental > Aquatic > Marine > Intertidal...
TGCGTTCGGCGATTTGGTCAACGGATAACCAGCACGTCCCGCCATTGTGCGAAAACGCGTGGATGATGCCCCAAATAGCGCGGTGCGGCCAATCAATTTCCCGGATGCGTTGGATTGATTCCGGGATGATGATGAATGTTTTGGTGAAATCATCCATGAATCAATTTTGGTTCATGGTTTCAATTTGGTCCATGATTGCCGCCGCCAAATCCGCAATGAATCGTTTGCGTTCCTTATTCGGTTTCCCTTCGGACATCGCGAACGCATGGCGCATCATTTGCGCCGGTTCGCGTTTCATCCATCGCGAAATTGTGTGTTCGGCAACGCCTAATGATTCGGCCAACGATTTTTGCGAACCATAGTGTTTGACGACAAATTTGTTCAATGGTTTCATGACGTTTGAATTTTGAATTCGGTTTTGATGATGCCAATTCGCAACGATGTTTTTCGTTCTTCGATTTGCTGAAATCGGTTCAATTTGGTTCGAAATTCGGCCGTCAATTTGGCAACCTCATCGGCCGCCAATCCCGAAACGGACGTGTTCAAATCAACGGCGTTTTGTGCATGTCCGGCACGATGCGCCAACGCCATCAATTCCCGTTTCAATCGCATTTGGTCCAAAACCAAATCCGCCAATTCCCGTTTTTTTCGCCGGTTGATTCCGGCCCAATCAATTTCAATCATGGCGCAACGATTTCAACGGATGGCGGAAAACCATTTTCGCCCGATTTGACGGCGTGAAACGTCATGTTGTGTGTGCTGGCATATTTCCACCGCACAACCTCAATCATGCCCCACAAAAAACGCCGTTCAACCATTTCAATTGGAATGCGTTTCGGCAACGCTGGTTTCCCGGTTTTCCGGTTCACATTGTCCGAATCTTTGCGTGGTGGCAAATCGTCCTTTGTTCCTACGGCGACAAATTCACCATTTTCACCCGGCAAAACCGGGCCGGTTTCGCGCGCCAATTCATCGTTGGACATGTCACGCAAATTCAAACTTTTGACGCGCCATTGTACCGCCTCACTTGTGCGGCCCAAAAATTCGGCAATGTCATTGTAGGAAACGCCATGCGCCCACATCATCGTCAATTTTGCGTCATCGGATGCGGTCCAACGTTTGTTGTGGTTCGGTGGTGTGGTTTTCATTGGAACGTGTTTTTGTGGTGAATGGCTAATTGTTCGGCCATGTCCATGAATTGTTTGGCGGATTCGCGGATTGCGTCCGGATGGATTTTCCCGGAACCAGCCATGGCGGCATTGGCAATGGCGGCATCAATGGCCCAACGGGCCATCACGGATGAATTCGGGCGTTGGTTACTGGTTCCGCCGGCGTTGGGTTTTGGACCTTGCGACCATTCCGGATTTTGAATGCGAACGCCGGGAAAACCATTGCGTTCACCATGGATTGAAACGGCAACCTCATCGTTCAATTTGTACCATGGCGATTCCGATTTGGCGTTGGCCATTCCGGTTGTTCCATCGTCAAATTTGAGTTCGAACGCATACATGCGGCCCGTTTTGCCGTCCCAATCAAATTGTGGTCGGCGCGTCATTTGAACAATTCGTTTTTTCATCGTGGTTGGTTTGATGTCTGATTTGGTTGCGCCCAAAGTGACGCACGGAAACGGGCCATGACGGCGTTGAAATCGTTTTGACGTGGTTTCGGTTGCCGGCGTTCGCCAAATGGCGTAAATGCGGCCCGAATCGCCGCCGGGCATGTTCCATGGATGGTTGCATACCATTCATAAAAATCCGCACATGGATTTTCAGGGAATGATGTTGATTTGATGTGTGCCATGAATGGTGGTGAAAATGCCGCCCGGCGATTCCGGACGGCGGTTTGTGTTTTGGTCAATCGGTGGTGACTTGTGCAATTTCGTCGGCGGTCCACCAAAACGATTCAATCACATGGAATGAAACGCCATCGGCCGATTCGGAAAATTCAACATTCAATTTGCCGAACATGGCGCGCAACGCGCGCCAAATGATGAGGAATTGACCATGCGTCAACGTGTCGCATGTTATTTCGCCGAAATATTCAACATGGTCCGCCATGATTTCGTGATGAACGCCAATCGCAACATTTGGAACTTTGCCGAAATCACGGACGATTTTGCGCAAATCGTGCGCCATTTTTTTCATGTGTGAACCGCGTTCGGCGTTGGTGATGTGGGAATGTGTCATGGTGTTTGACATGGTGTTTGGTGATGCCGCCCGGCAAATCCGGGCGGCGTTGGTTACTGGTGTGAATTAGGCGTTCGCGATTGTTTCGCCGTGGCGATTTTTGCCAATGAGTTTTTCAACCATTTTGTCAAAGGCAACCGAATTGGCATCCGTGGCCGGCTTGAATTCACCGGTTTTCGATTTGTAGTCGTGCAAACATGTCCATGAACCAATTTCGTTCACGCCAACGGACAACAACCACGTCCGGCCGTCTTTGTGCGTCAATTTGAACCACATGCCGCCATTGCCGTAAACGTGGCGATTTGTAACAATGGTGTCCAAAGTGAATTGCGGCAATGATGCCAATGCCAAAACGTTTGAAAATGCGGTTTGCGAATATCCGCATGCCGCTTCAATGGTGAACGTGTAATTCATCGCGATGTGGTGTTGTTGTGCGCTGGTCATGGTGATGTGTGTTGTGTGTGTGTGTTGTTTGATGGCGTAAATGTACACAAAGATTCATTCCGCGCAATACTTTCGTGAACTTTTTTTTTCATTCCACGATTCCGGCCCAAAAAAACCGGTGACCACCACGGCCACCGGTTACCAAACACACAACAACGTGTTCACCAAAACACGTCCGCAAATATCGTCAATCCCTTTCGAACATGGACAATGAAATTGGAATGATGGCAATGGCACACATCACCACCGCCGGCCACGTCACGCCGTGTTCAACGATGTCCGCACATGCCGTGGTTGCAATCAATCCACCAATGGTCCGTTTTGCGGACCATCGTTGCAAATCACCCTTTGTTTTGAATGCTTCGGACACATCCAAATTGCCGGCAACCTTCGCAAACCATCCCGGCAACGCCATCACAAATCGTTTGGTGGCGTTTTCCGTTTGTCACCGGTGACGGCCGTAATGATTCGGTCCAAGTATTCAAAAACGCCGTGTGCCGGTGATTCGGACGGCAACAAATTGACAATGACTTTTGCGAATGTCAATGCGGCCAAAACCAGTTCGGCCCAATTTTCGGTGATGAATTCCATGGCATCAAAGTAACCACGAATATTTTGATTGAACGTCAAACGATGGACATGCCTTCGCGGCAAATTCGTTGTGGCCGTGCAACCTCATCGGCCCGAAAACCATGCGCAACGATTTCACCAAATGAATCATGGTCATTTCCTGATGTTCGGTCATCGTGTCGAATGGTTCACCATCGCGCATGCCGCCAACGTAGCAAATGCCAATTGAATCATGATTGTGGCCGCGAACATGCGCGCCGATTTCATGCACCGGCCGCCCGAATTCCAACGTGCCATCGCGTTTGATGACGTAATGGTATCCCACATCCCGCCAACCATTGCCGCGCGGTTTTGGGGCCGTGTGCCACAATCGGATTTGTTCAACGCCAATGTCCATGGATTCGGGCGTGGCCGAACAATGAATGATGATGCGGTTGATTGCGCGCATGGTCATCGAATGGAATTGGCCGCCAACAAATTTCGAATTTCGTGGATGCCGTCCACAACTTCGCGAACCATCAATTTCAAATCGGAATTGTCGGATTCCAAACGTTTGATTCGTTCGTGTTGCCGGGCCAAAATCGTTTGCGTTTTGACATGCTGGTGAACCAGCGCACCGGCGTTCGCCAATGCCATTGCGACCAATGACCAAATTGTTGGTGAATCCATGACCGCAAATTACGAATCACCGGCGGCCAATGAATCCAACAACGATGTCAATTCGGGCGGCATGGACCATTCCGTTTCGCCGGCTGATTTCAACGCGGCGTGATGGTCACGCACCAATTGAATTCCCGAAACCATTTTTTTGAAAAATCCCACGCCGTACCAATCCCACATCATCCCGCAATTGCGTTGTTTGTGAACCGGCCACCGGGAATTGATTTCGTGTGTTGCGCCATCGTCAATGTTCATGTCAAATGTTGATTGTGATTGTGATTGTATCGTTGGTGCCATCCGGCAAATCAAACTTTCCACATTCGATTTCCTCGCCTGAAAAATCGCCCGTATTTGAACCCAAAACCACTAATTCATTGGCATTCGAAAATTGGTCGCGGAATGTCAATTGAACGGATGCAATGGTTATTGCCGTGTCAAATTCCAATTGGCCCCAATCGGTGCCGGTTGGGCTGGAAATTGTCCACCAATCGGTGCCGGTTTCATTCGCGTCAAAACATTTCCAAAATTCGCGGCCGGGATATGAATAACCCCACGTCACAACCAAACCGGCCAATGATGTTGCCGATGTGAGTGCGGCGGACGGATGTTTTGTGCCGGTGGCGTTGGAACCTTCAAACATGTCAATATTGTATGCCATCACATATCGTGAACCCGGTTCGCCGCCATCGTGTTTGACCTGAAATCGCCAATGCGTAAACGTTCGCGATGGTGTCACGTCAAATGTTTCGATGGTTTCAAGGGATTGAAATTTACCAGCATCTACGCCAACAATGCGCATTTCGTAATCGGTCGCAATGGATGTTGGAACAACAAATGACACGTTGCCCGATGAATCAATTGAAACCGGGTTGGCGGTGATTTCGGTGCCGCTTGAATCGTAAATGGCCCCCACATACGTTCGCCCGTTGACGTGATTTGAAATCGTCGCCGTGGCGTTTGCGCCTTGCTGATATGAGCCGGACAAACCCGAAACAACCGGCGCGGCCGTGGTCAACAATCCCGATGTGATGCCGGTTTCGTCAACTTTGAAAATGGTGGTTCCATCGCCGTTTTTGATTTCGAATGATTGCCCGGTTTCGTTGTCGTCGTAATCCAAAACCACCACCACGTTTCCATTGGACCGAATTTCAAGGTCCGCCGGTTGATTCGGCAACGAATTATTTGGTCCGATGATGGATGTGCCGCCGCTGGTGAACGTCAATCCACCGGAACCGATGATGGCACCATTGGACGTGAACGTTCCACCGCACGTCAAATCGGATGTGAACGTGGCCGAACCTTGCGCGGAAAATGAACCCAACGTTGAAATTGTCCCAATGGCGGAAATTGCGCCGGTCGATAAAATGGACGCAAACGTTGGCGTGGATGAAACCGCAATGGTCAACGTGTCCGTGGCCGCGTTGGTGGTGACCACGGCGTTCGTTCCGGCGGCAATGGTCAACGTGTCCGTGGATGAATCCGCCACAATGGATGATTGACCGGACACGGCGATTGTTTCAAATGCGTTGCCGCTGGTGCCACCACCACCGCCGGATGATTCGCCGTTGTTTCGCACCGCCATCACGCCGTTTGACGCGGCGTGGATGACAAACGCGGCCGCCAAAACCATTCCGGATGCCGGTTCGGTTGTGGTCCATGTTCCCGCCGTGGTTTGCGACACAAACAACACGTCACCATCCGTGAATCCGGACAACGAAACGCCGCGAATGGTTCCCCTATCGAACACGACACCATCCGCGCCATTGGCAATGGCTTCGGCCGTCACGCCGATGAAATAACGTGCGTCAATTGTGCCGTCCGCAATCATTGGCGCGATGGTTTTGCGACCGGATGCGCCCAACGTCCCGTTGACGTACACCGGAACGCCGGCGGCGATGCTGGTGCCGGTATTGTTCCGACAAATCCACCAATCATTTTCCATGTCCACGGCCGCCGTTCCGATTCCCAAAACGAACGCGGTGCGGTCACTATCAAAAACCATTTCGCCGTTGGCCGGTGTCAATTCCGCATTCGTAGCAAATGACAAACGTTCGGCAATGGCAACGTTCAACGCCTCGACCACATCGGCAAACGTGGCCATGCCCGAAACGCCCAACCGGCCCACCACATCCAATTCAAATGACGGCGATGAGGTGTTGACACCAACGCGGTTGCCGCGTGAATCGCCGGTGGCAAAAATGGCGGTGGATGAACCGGTGGATTCATCTTGCAAATCCACCACAAATTTTCCGGGCGATTGTTCCGAAATCGAAACGGCCGTGTTGCCTGAATTGGATGTGAACGCCGCCGTGGTTTGCGTCAATGACATTTCCAAACCATCCGTTTTTCCATCGGCATAAACAACCTTCGTGATGGTGTTGCCGGGGTCATCTTTGGGTTGAAACGTTCCCAGCAAATACGACAATTTGTTGGTCAACGAAACAACGGATGCCGCATTGGAATTGGTGGTTGATTCCACCGAATCCAAATTGACGGATTGTGTGATGGTGATGAAATCGGTTTTGGTTTGAATGGCCGCCGTGGTTGATTCCAAATTGGCGATGGCCGTGCCGGCGGTGCCAACGGCGTTTGATAATCCGTTGGAATCGTTGCCCGGATTGAAACCGCCGGGCGTGACCTCATCGGACACGTTTTTTTTGCCGGTGGTGGCTTCGGTGATGTTGGTGGTGTCACGTTGAATTCGGGCCGCCTCAAAATCCAAAATTCGCGCATTGGTGTTCATCGTGAATTCCGTGAACAAAAACACGTCCGAATCAATTTCAATCGTGTTCAACATGGTCACCAACGCGCCGATGGTGTTTGGTGCGGCCACATGGATTTGACCGGCCCAAATCGGAATTGGATTGCGCATGGTGCGCAAAATTTCATTCACGGCCAATCGGTTAATTCCAACGCCCGTCCCGGTGTAATTGGACGAATTCCAACCGGCGGCATCCGTCCAATCCGAACCATCCCAAATGGACAAAACGCCGCGTTCGGAATCGCTGATTCGGTCGCCCAACGTCACCACGTCATCAATTTTGATTGCGCGGTTCACCTCATCGCCAATTGCCGAAAATGTGATTTCGGAACCGCCGCCGTCCACGTCCGCACGATATGCCCGAACGTTTTGCGCAAAGTATGCCGGCGCATCCGCCACGTTCAAACCATCGTCAATGGCCACAAACGTTCCGTCATTGGTCACCAAATAAATTGACAACGTGATTTCCAACCCGGATTGCGTCGAAGGCAATGCGCCCGTTGTAAACGTCAATCCAATGTTTTGATTTGTGCCGTTGTTGCGGTCGAATGGTTCGGACAAAAACGTTGTGGTTCCGCTGGTGCCGGACCAGTCCAACGGCCCGTAATTGGCCAAATCATACGTTCCAACCGAACCATCATCAAATCCGAAATTTCCTTGTCCACCAAACGTGATGGCGGCCGTGGCGTATTGCGAACCGCATTTGAATTGAACGCCAATCCCAATGCGACCAACGCGTTCATCCGCGTCCGAAATTCCAAATGCCGGGTCCACGCCCGGCAACGTGACGTTCACCACGCCAACAAAATTGATGAGTTGCCCGGCAAAGTAGTCAACGCCAAAATCCGTGATGGCCGTTGTGAACGCGTTTTGGGCTATATACGGCGACCAAACCACCGGCGCATTGCCGTTGTATTCGCGCGTTCGTTTTGCTTCGCTTAATGGCGGCGTAAATCGTTTCTCATTGCCGGCCATTTGGACCAAATCGGTTCCCGTGGCCAACAACGTTTCCGTGGCCGTGCTGGTCCCTACAAAATCGCCGTTGATGTCGTAATTATGAAACGCAATCGCCGTGTTGTTTTGATACGCGCCAATTGGCACAAAGTAGAAAACGCCACCGGCCAAAAACAACCGGGCGTTTTGCGATTTGCACACGTTCCGCACCACGTCAAATGCCGTCATGAATTCCCGGTTGCCGTCATCGTCGATGGCCCAAAACGATTCATGATGCGTTCGGATGTTTTCCATGAACCGATTTGTCACGGACATGTTCGTTGCCTTAAAATCGTCGGCCACTCGAACGAAATCGTCATTGGTTTCGAACGGATGCAACGCCCGTGTTTTGGCCAACGCGTTCACCAAATGTTCAATCAACGTGGCGTGGCCGGTGTACGCCGTGGCCGGGTCCGATTTGTATGCAATCCGTTTCAAATTGCCCAAATCATCGGATGCGGTCAACATGGATGAACGCGGCAATGGTTCGTTCATCATGGTCCATTGGTCGGATAACAAAACGCCGAACCATTCCAATTGATACGAACCGCCAACCAATTTGTGAATGGTGACCGAAAATCGCGATTCGGCGGCCGTGGCCAACGCATTGATGAACGCCGTGTGTGCGGCGGTTTGTTCAATGAATTCGAATTGAACGGACGAACCAATGACCGGTTGAAAAACGTTTTCCGTGTCGCCTTTGTAAGACAAGGAAAACCCGGATGCGCCCAACGTGAATTCCGTTGGTTCCGTGCCGGCAAATTCGGAATCATGGATGTTGATTCGCCATTGTTGCCCGAACAAATCCGTGAATTCCGCGAAATATTTTGTTGCGTTTGCCATGCCTGAAATTTCGGGAATTCATCGCAAACAAAAACGCCACGCGAAATCGCATGGCGTTTGATGCTGGTGGTTTCATCTATCAACCGACAATGAAACAAAATGTGCCGTTTGTTATTTCCTGCATTCCGTTTCCAAGATTGTTCACGGACCAATTATTGGGATTTGATTTCATGGTGATGTGTGTTGTTTAATGATGCCGCCCGGCGATTCCGGGCGGCGTTGATTGCTGGTGAATTAGATGGCAACGAATTTGATTGATTCGATGCGAATGCCTTTGGCGATGGCTTGTGCGCGCCATTGTTTCGCGTAATCTTTCGCACGGCCGCCCGGAAACGCGGTGCGGCCTTTGTATTCCAAACGGATGTTTTCGGACCGGTGCGTTTCGCCGAAAATGTCGCGTTCGAAGGTCAATTCCACGGCGTAAAATTTGGCGGTCAACGTGGCGTTGAAATCGGTGGTGGTGGTTGCGGTGTTCATCGTGGTGTTGTGTTGTGCGTTGTTCATGGTGTAAATGTACACAAAGATTCATCCCGCGCAATACTTTCGTGAACTTTTTTTTTCATTCCGTCAAAATCCGCGAACGCGTGACCGGTCAAACATCGCACGTTCGTTCGAAATCAAAATGTCATTTCCGCTAATGCGGCCGGTGACCACCACGTTCGTTCCGGTGTCACCAATCAACGAACGCAATTTGTTCAATGGCGCGATGACTTCGGGGTTTGCGCGCGCGCCGGCATATTCGCCGACCAAACCGGCCACCGGCCCGGAAACAATGCCGCCATTGGCAAATCCGGTCAATCCCTTGAACACACCACGCACCAACGCCATTCCGGATGCAATCAACGTTGGAATGACAAACGCGGCCGCCGGACCAGCGTTGGCACCGGTTGCCGTGGCCGCTTGAATCGCATGCGCCGTGGCCGCCTTAAATGCCGTGTCAACGATGTTTGACAATGCTTGTTTCATTGCTTCGCGTCCGCCCTCCGCGCCCATGATGATTTGCGCAAATGCGTCACCGAATTGTTCGCCCATCATTTGCGCCGAATTGGCCATTTGTTCGAAAAACTCATTGGAATTCACCAATTCGTCATTGAACGCGTTGAACCATTGCCGGAATTTCGTTTGTTCGGGCAATTGCAACGTGTCCATCAACGATGGACCAACAACCAGTTTCCGCGTATCAATCGGCGCAACATCGGCCGTGGCCGCCGCTGGTGTATTCATCGCGGCATTTGGTTTTGCCGCACCACCACCACCACCGAACATTCCAAATCCCTTTGACAAGGTTTTGAACAAGTTTGAACCGGTGGTTTCGGTTTCCTCGAATTCGTAGCGCAACCCGGCCAAAAATTCGGCCGCGCCCGTCATCATAGATTCCCAACCGCCCAACAAATTCGATTCAACGCCAATGGCGTTCAAACCAAAATCAATCATGCCCAACAATTCGCCAATGAGGAAATCAACCCCACGCAAAATCAATTGGGCCGCACCAACCAAAACGTTGACCAATGATTGCCACATTCGGTCCCAATCGCCGGTGAACAAACCGATGAAAATGCCCAACGCATTTTGGATGATGTCAAACGCGCCGGTCAAAACATCAACCACGAAATCAAACGCACGGGCAATTTTGTTGGTGATGATGTCGCCGAACCATTCCCAATATAACGTCAATGCCGCCACCAAAAAATCCCAAACGCCAACGATGGTATCAACGGCGGCAATGAACATGTTTTTCAGTCCGTCCAAAAACGCCACGCCATCGCCGGTGGTGAAATATGCCACGATGGATTCCCAATTGGCCCGAATCAATGCCACGGCGGCAATCACGCCGGCCACCGCCGCCAAAACTGGTCCCGTTATTACGCCGGCAATCAAACCAAAACCGGCGATGATTTGCGGCAAAAAAACCAGCAACGGACCAATGGCCGCCGCGATGCCGCCAACAATCATCATGGTTTGCCGCATGGCCGGCGACATGTTCGAAAATGCTTCGGCCACGCGCCCAACGAAATTGGCCAATTTTTCCATGGTCGGTGCCAACGCCGTTCCCAATGCGATTTGCGCGCCTTCAATGGCCGATTGCATCCGCGCCATTGCGCCGGCACTTGTGTTGTCCATGATTGCCGCCATGCCGGCCGCCGCACCATCGGCGTTCCGGAACGATTCGGTCAATTGGTCCACGCCGGATTTGTTTTCGCCCAAAACCAACAACGCGGTTTGCGCCCGGCGGCCAACCTCATCGAATGCCGCGTCCAATGTCAATCCGGATTCCGCCAATTGGGCCATTCGTTCCCCCACATCACCACCGCCGGCGGCCATTTGTTGAAATATCATCCGCAATGACGTTCCCGCTTGCGAACCTTTGATTCCGGCGTTGGCCATTTGGCCCAACATCGCGGTTGTTTCTTCAATCGAAACGCCGGCGGCCGCCGCGACCGGTGCAACATATTTCATCGCATCCTGAAACGATTCCATGTCCAATGCGGACGATGAAAACGCGGTGGCCATGACATCGGTTACATGCGTGGTTTGCGACACGTCCAAACCGAATCCGCGCAACGTTGCGCCGGCAACCTCGGCCGCTTGTGCCAAATCCGAATCCGTGGCCTGTGCCAACGATAATGTGGCCGCCGTCACGCCTTCAATTTCCGTGGCGGTGAATCCCAGTTTTGCGAATTCCAATTGTAACCCGGCCACATCGGATGCGGTGAAAATGGTGGTCCGTCCAAGTTCCTTCGCATTGGATTCGAGGCGCGCAAATTCATCGGCGGTCGCACCGGAAACCGCTTGAACCTTTGCCATGGCCAATCCAAATTGCGATGCGGTTTGGAATGACGTTGCACCAATGGCCGCCAATGGTGCCGTGACTGATGCCGACATGGTGCGACCAACGCGTTTCATGTTTCGGCCGAACGCGCGGAATTTTCCCATTGCGCGTCCAATTGCCTTGTCCATTGAACGCGTATCCAATCCCAACGTCACCAGCAATGAACCAATTCCCTTTGCCATCATTTTATCATTTGTCGCAACAATGATTCGCCATCAATTGCGGATTTTCGTTTTGGTTGTTCCCACGGAAATTGGGCAATGTCCGTTGGGCGCAACCGGTGATTTTTTTTGGTGTGCGGTTGCAAAATGATTGTGGCCAACCATCGCGTCCGTTCCCAATTTTGTTGTTCTCGAATTTCGGTGATTTCGTGAAAACCACGAACCGCGCATTCGAATTCGTCAATGGTCATTTCAAAAAACGAAATCGGGTCAAACCGCATGTGGCCCAACCCGATTTCAATAATTCGGTCCAACGTCAACGATTCGGTCACCTCGTTTTCGTCGGATGTTTTTTTTGGTTGTTCGCGTCCAACAAATTTGCAACGCCCAACGCAACGTTTTCCATGTCGGAAATTTCGATTGAATCCAAAAATTCGTCCACCGACATTTTGAATTCGGTGCCGTTTCTTTTGCATCCGGCCACGACAAAATGAAACGCCAATTCGCAAAAACCTTGAACATCCGGTTCACCCGGATTTGAATTCAATTGGGACAATTTTTTTCCCGTGGTTTCCTCAAAACGTTTCCACGCACCGATTGTGGCGCGCATTGGCCATTTCCGGCCGTCAATTTCAATTTCCGTCATCGCTGGTCAATTATTGTTGCGCAAAGGTCACCGCGCCGTTGATGTCGAAATTGACGGAAAACTCTTGCGTTTCCTCGAATGCCGATGACAATTCAACGCTGGTGATGAATCCGGACATTTGGTAAACGCGGTCGCCATCATCGGCACCGGTTCCCGTTGCGCCCACACGAATTTCAATGTCAATTTCCGTCCCGTTCAATTGGGCATTTTGGAATTCCTGAAAATTGAAATCGTTGCCGTAGGCAACAAACGCGGTCATCGCGCATGATGCCGATTTGAGTCCCGGCAAAATGTTTTTCCATCCGTCATCATCTTTGTTGGTGATGTCCCGAATATCGGTTGTGATGGTCACGGAACATTCCTTGACATCATTGATGACGGCGATTGTTCCGCCCGTTTCAACGGCCGCGAATTTTACGTTCGTGGCGTTGATGAATCCGGTTGATTGTGCCATGTCTTATTTCGTTTCATTGGTTTTTGAACGCCGCGTTCGCCGCGCCGCTGGTTTCGATTCCGGTGCCGGTTCGGCCGCTTCGCTTGCTTCGATTGTGGCGGCCGGACATGCTGGTTCCATGTCTGATTTCATGCAACCGGCGGCAATCATTTTGGTGAACGTGGTGTAGTTGACCGAATAAGTTTCGCCGGCCAAATATTTCAATCCGTTGATGGTGACGTTCCGTTGTGGTTTGATGTCCATGATTCAAATTTAGGAATTTCGAACGCATCAATTGTATTGATTCGCGACAATCAATCCGTGATGGAATGTCGATGCCAAATTTGACGCATAGCCAAACGTGGGGCCGTTGGTCACCGCGTATGAAATTTGGTTGTCCTTTGTGCGATTGCCGAAAACCAAATTGCCGCCGTATTGCCTCAAATGTGGGTCAATGAATGGTGTGTAGGCACCACCCCACGCATTGACGTAATCGGTATATTCAAACATTCCGACGAATTCGGAAACGTCCGCCAATCGCCATGATTGGCCGCCGTAATCCAAGGAATTTGCCCATTCAATCCATTCGGATTGCGTCAAATGCAAACGTTCGGTTTGCGCCCGCATCACATACACAATCAACCCGGTCAAATGGTCAAAACACATTTTTGGATTTTGGGAATTGTTCGATGCTGATTTGTGGAAATCTTCAACGAATTGTTCCCCCAAATCATTTGTCCACCGGTAGCGATTCCCAAACCGATTGTCAAACATCAGAAGCGAATGCGCGTCATCCGGGAAATATCCGTTCGCGCGAATCGCGGTGTTCAATGGATTCACGGGCAATGTGTAATCATACGTCCCGGCGGCGCGGTGCCATTCCACCGAACCGGTTTCATTGAACGTTTGCAATCCGTCCCATGGAACGATTCGCGCGTAGATGTGACCGGCCGCCGGCGGTGGCAATTCGGAAATTGGCGGCGCATTTTGGATGCATTGATACGTTCCGCCCGGCTGGATTTGGTGAATGCTTCCGTCACCATCAGTGACGGCCACCGGTTGCCCCAAATACACCGCACCGGCTTCGCGGCGTACATGCGCCTGAAATTCCAGCACGGCAAAATATTTGCGTGGTGAATCGACAACCTCCATTGAACCGGTTTGAAATTGGAACGATTCAACGGCCACATCATCGTTTTGAAATGGCACCCGGTCCAATGCGATTCGAACGTTGTTTTGGATGGTTGATGCGCTGGCATACGTTGCCGCATGACAAACAATTTCAACGTCGATTTCATCCACCAGTGACGGACCGGTTTTGGTGTCGTTCGGTGCAATCGTGATAACATCGTAGGTGATGAACGGCAACGTTTTTGATTGCGCCGCCGTGGCCGGAAAAATCCGGTTGCCGACATCGGCCACAACATCGGTGGCGTTCGACAACAATTCGAAAATCGCGATTCCAACGTTCATTTTGTTCGGGCCAATTCGGATTCAACTTGCTTTTGATATGCCACCAATTGCCGCATGCGCCACGCCTCGATTCCTTTTTTGCGGGATTCAATCACCGATTCAATCACGCCGGCGTTGTGGTTCACGCCATCAATATATTGTTGGTCTGATTCGACAATATACGCAAACCACGCATCACGCGTTGGCCCAACTTTGCGGCCGGTTCGTGGCCCGGCCCAATATGCGTTGCCATCGTCGGAAATCAACCACGAACCAATTGAACGTTTGTAGGTTCCCGGCTTGATTTTGAGCGGTTTTTTATTGTCGCCGCGTGTGACAATGATTGTTTCCGTGGATGATGTGATGGCGCGTTTCATCGCCCGGACGTACAAATTCGCGGCGGTTTCGTTTATCAATCGCAACCGCGTATTTGTTTCCAAGTATCGCGAATGCAATTTGTTCAACTTGCGTTCCAATTGGCGCATGCCTTGGATGCCAGCAACCATTTCAGCCATCACGAAACGTGTTCGGTAATCAAACGAAAATCAACGCCGCGTTCCAATTCATGAACGGCAACGATGTCGAAAATTTTGCCATCGTACACCAGCCGGTCACCCGGCGTGATGGTTCGCGAATCGCTGGTGTTGCGAATGGTCCATTCGGCCATTTTCACGGCGCGTTCCGCACCATCAACCAATTTTTCGGTTGAACCGGTTTTGATGATGGCCAACGATGCCCAACATGCAAACGCGGTGGTCCACGTCAATTCGCGTTCGCCGAAATTGTTGATGGTTTCGGTGAATCGTTCGATGGCAACGCGGCGGTCCAATTTACCAATGCGCATCACCCAAAAATTCGGAATGGTGACAACAACGAATGAACGCCAAACGGAATTTCATTCACGGACCGAATTTCGGCCGCCGTTCGGTTTTCGTACATGTGACCAACCAACAATCGAATGGCGTGAATCACGGGCGCGGGAATCGCGTTTTCGGCATGGCCTACGTTGCAATTGACAATCACGCGGTTCAACGCGTAATCATACAACGATGGCACATCGTGAAAACGAATGCGGCCATGCGCGCCGGCGATGTCTGAAAACCAATTGGTGGTTGGTAACGTTTGCACGTTTCCGTTTTCGTCAATGTATTCAACCGATTCAATTGTGTTCACCGGTCCAACATCCAATGTGACGTTTTGCCATTTGTCCAAATACACAACCGCATCAACATCGCCCAAAACGCGATTGGTGATTTGTTGAACAAATGAAATTGCGGTGTCGCGGAATGCTTCAATCAACGCATCGTCATCGTTGACATCAACGCGCAAATGCGATTTCAAATCGGCAACCGAAATCACGTCATCCAATGTTGGCGTTGTGGTGAAAATTGTGACCATGGTTCGAATTTACGACAAACGAAAAACGCCGGCACGATGGCCGGCGATTTTTGATGGTGGTGGACTGGTTTTCAAACTTCGAAGGCATCGAAAAACCGGTTCATGTAGTCAATCCGATTTCGCATTTGAGCCAATTTCAATTCATTTGCCATTGTCGATTTGCGATTGACACGCGCGGCGAACTCTTGTTTTTGTTCCAAATTGTAGTCATCCCACAATTTATCGAAGGTTGGGGCCAAAATTTCAACCGCAATTTCCAATTGTGCATGCCCATTGTGCAACAATTCCAATTCGGAATCGGGCCGCGTTTTCACGCCGGCGGATTCCAATTCGTCGCGCATGTAGGCCCGGCCCAATTCAAAATTCCGGTCCATCAATTCGTGCAAATCCATGATGTCAATGGTGATGATTCCGCGTTGGTTGATTGGGCGGTTGGCGTTGGTGTTTTTGTCTTGTGACATGGTAATGTGTGTTGTGTGTGTGTGTTGTGTGCTGGTGTGAATTAACGTTGACGGAAAATCATGTTCAATTTGCCGTTGGTCATGTGGATGATGGCCACGTTTTCGCCGTTCACAATGTGTTGTGAAACGCTGATGAATTCCGGTTTCGCGGCGTAATGTTCGACGATTTCGGATGCCACGGCGCGGCGGTGGTTTTCGTTGGTGCATTCCAACAATTCAACCCGGTCGTTGATGGTGTTCGTGGTGGTGATGGTAAAACGTTGCATGGTGCGTTGTGTGTGTGTGTTGTTCATGGTGTAAATGTACACAAAGATTCATTCCGTGCAATACTTTGATGAACTTTTTTTTTCATCGGCCTGATTTGGGTGCAACAAAAATGGCGGCCATTGGCCGCCATTCCTGATTCAAACCCAAAGGTTCATCACGTCAATTGGTCGGCGAATGCCAACGCCGCCGGTTGCCGCAATGCAAAATCCCAAAACGCGTTGATGTGGATTTTGATTTGACCGGTGTTCGCCAATGTGTATGGGTCAATCAAGATGTCCGGCGAACCGAACCGGGCCAAAATGCCCGCTTGACGGAAATTGCCGAACAACATTTGTCCACCAACGGCCGTGCCATTGTCCAACGTATCGTCGCCCAAATACGGCGTTGCCAATGGACGATATCCGGCAAATTGCCCGTTGTTCCACAACGCCGAAACCGATGCCACGGCGGCTTCCGAACGGGACAATTGGAATGCCTTTGGTGACATGACGAAAACCGAACCGGCCAAATCCGCACCATCCGCCAAAACCGCCGATTCCATGGCGTAAACCAACGCCGCATTCAATTCATCGTTTGCATCATCGGTGCCAATGATGTTGATGGTTGAACCATCGGTGGTGGCAATGATGTCCGCAAATGCGCTGGTATCAATGCGCGCGTTCATCGCGGCCACCAAATCGCCCAAAATCAACCGGTCCACATCGGAACCACCTTGCAACGCCAATTGTTTTGAATAGGCCGTGTACGCCGTCACGCGTTCGGGCGTTAACGTCACCTCATCCAATTGCAAACCGGCCGCCGCTGATGCCGCGATTTCGGTTTTTTCCGCCAACGTTGCTTTGGTTTTGATGCGCGGGAATTTCAAATTCCCGGTGGCGTTGTTGATGGTGGTAATGCCGGTTTGCTCAATCACCGATGGCGCGCGCAACGCCTCAATCACGCCGGGAACGTTCGTGGGAACGAATCCACCACCACCAGCATCACCGCCGGCCGTGGTTGCTGTCATTTGGTCCGTTTCGCCGGCCCGGTAAATGGCAAACGATGGAATGCCAACGTTCCCGTCCATTTCCAAACCACGGCGCGCGTTGTCTTTGCGCGCTTCGGCCGTCCATTCCGCTTCGACACCATCCAAACGGCCGTTGGTCGCAATTTGTTTGATGGCGCGCGACAATGACCACGTTTGGTTCATGCGTTCGATTTCGCGGCGTTCGCCGGCGTTCATCGTGGTTCCAACATGTACCGCCGCTTGCATTTTTTCCTGATTCGCGCGGTGACGAATTTTTTGGTCCAAACGTTCGACTTCCGTCACAAGGAAATCGCAACGTTGGTTTTCGGCATCGGTTAACGTGGTGCCGTTTTCATCCGATTTCCGGATGATTTCCGCGTGTTCGGCAAAGTATTTTTCCCGAACCGCCTTCAATTCATTCAAATTCATTTGTTCAAATGGTTTGGTTTGCAATTTATGATTTTCCGCCGGTTCGGCGGCATGTTCCAATTCAATCGTTTTCGTGGTGTCGCTGGTGCTGGTTTCGTCCGTGTTCGGTTCGTCCGCTTCGGCGTTTTGGGCTTCAAAAAATGAACGAACGTGAATGGATGTTGTGGGATATGCGCCAAAGGTCACCGCCGAAACATCGTGCAAAGATTTCACGCGCGAAATTACGCGAACGCCGTTTTCGTCCGGTTGCCATCCATCGCGTTCAACTTTGGCGGCGAATGACATTTGGTCGATGTCGCCACGTTGAATCAACGAATAAATTTCACGGCCGCGTTCGGTGTTTGCCAGCGTAGCGCGCATAAACAATCCGTCATTTCGTTTTTCGATGGTCATGGTGCCATTTGTGGTCCGGGCCAATGGCAAACCATCGTGATTGACCAAAAACCGCACGTCATCGTTCAACGCGGCATCGAAGGCATCACGCGCGATGCGTTCGCGAAATGGGCCAATGTCCGTGATGGTGTCAAATACCACCGCCATCCCTTCAACAACCATTTCCCCGGATTCCGCGCGTTCGATGGCTGAAATTTTGGCCACGCGCGTTTCGATGTCGTCGCCATGCATTGCGCGCAATTTCAGTTCATGCGCGTTTTGTTCGTTTTCCTGATTCATTGAATGTTGTTTTCGGACATTTTGCGCGAATAATCTTCGAACGATTCCAAATCAATTTGATTGATTTGCAACGTGTGAATTTCACCGCCACGCCCATCAATTGGATTCATGTTTTCGGCCGCGCGAACCTCATTCCGATTGACCACGCCGGCCATCAACATCGTTTGGAAATATTCGGCGCGTGTTTTCAAATCGCCGCGCGTCAATTCCGCCAAATCATGCCGCGCGTATATTTCCGGGCGTTCGAACGAAAAAATCAATTTTCGGTTAATTTCGGCCTCAATTCGCCGCACCCATGGAACGATTGTGTGGTTGCGAAACATGATTTGTTGTTGTTCCACGTTGTTATATGTCACGTCCGCATCAACGCCGACCATGGCGGCCGGAACGCTGAAAATGGTGCAAATTTCCCGGTTGCCCAATTTGCGCGTTTGGATAAATTGGGCCTCATCGGCTGTGATGGCAATGCGATTGTGACGAACGCCGAACGGCAACAAAATTGTTTTTGGTCCACCATTGGTTTCACGCCTCCACAATTCAACCAATTTTTCGCGTTGTTCATTGGTCATTGGCTGGTCTGACGAAATCACGCCGGTCAATTGGCCGCCATTCGCAAAATAATTGGCCCCGAAATTTTGCGCGGCCATCGAAACGCCCAAATTTTCCGCATGCAAGCGAATCGGCGATTTGCGGTGCATGTTGCCGACGACCAACATATTTTCAGGCAAAACGGCACCAAAACCGCGAATTTGATAAAACAATTCCCCATCGGAATTGTGTTTTTCCTCCACATCATCGCGATGAACCAAACGCAACGCGGTTGGGCGGCCATTTGGTGCGCGTTCAATGTGTGCGTAGGCCAAACCATTGATGACGGCCATTGCAATGAACGATTCCCAAAATTCGAACGCGGTTTGTTCGGGATTTGGCGTTTCCGAAATCAACAAATTCGTTGGGTGATTTGGCAACGGCGAAACGCGATTTCCAGTCCGTTCGAAAACGTTTACGCCCAACGATGCGATGGTTGATGCGATGCGATATGTGCATGCATAAACGGCCGCCAATGACATGGCCGTTTGTTCGTTGACGTTCACACCGGCGGCGGACATGGGAAAAATTCCCATTTCCGATGCGATGGTGTTTGGATTGAACCAACCAACGCGGGAACGCACCGCATTTGCGATTTTTTGAATTCGGTTCATGGTGCAATTTAGTCAAATTCACAACGATACAATCGTAAACACGTCATCACCCAATTGTGGTTGCGCCATGCGTTTCATGCGTTCGCCAATGGCCATGCACAATGCAACGATGGGGTCAATTTTGCCGCCTGATTTTTGTTTGTCCGGCTTAATGTTTCCGGCCGGGTCAACGCGCAATTCCACGTTTTGCAACGCCCATTTCAAAACCGGGTCACCATCGAATTTCAACCGGCCGGTTCGAATCAAAATTTCCAATTCCTTTGCCGGTGGTGACATGCTGATGAAACCTTGACCATATGGAACCACCGGCACACCATCATCGGTCAAATCAATGGCAATTTGCGTGGAATTGTACCGGTCAAACGCCACGCATTTCACATCAAACCGATTCATCAAACACGATTCATCGAATTCGGGGCCGGTTGGCGTTGCGTAAACGCCGGACAAAATGCGCCGGATTGATTGGTAATCCGTCACATTGCCATCGGTGATGTGCATGTTCGGCAATGACTGGAATTGGCCGTAAATGTGGCCGGAATCGTTTTGCAATGCCCGGTTGATGGCATCGGACGGCATGAAATAATGGCCGCGAACGTGCAACGTGTCGCCAATGGGGAACACCAGCATCAACGCCGTCATGTCGGAAACCGATGCAAGGTCCAAACCGGCCCAACATTCCGCGCCCGTCAAATCCGGCGTTTCGTGGTCAATGCATGCGTCAAAAACCGCCGATTCAATCCAAGTTTTCGACGATTGCACCCACAAATTGCAATGTTTGGTTTTGAATTCCGTGATGCGCGAACCGCCCATGTTTCGCGCTTGCTGGTATTGATTGCGCAACAATTTCGTGGAAATGGTTTCGCCCAAACTTGGATTGGCCTTTGCCCAAACGTTTTCGTCCGTCCAATCATCGGCCGCATCCAATTCGTAAATGATGGCAAATTGGGAATCATCCGTTTTGATTCCATCCAAAATTTGTTTCACCGATTTTTGCATTTCGTGGCATGGGCCGCCAATTGAAAACCCGGCTGTGGTGATGGTGACGTGCAATGGATTTTTTCGCGATTGCATGCCCGAACGCAACACGTTTGAAACCTCATCGGTGGCGTGTGCATGGTATTCATCGACAATGGCCAAATGTGGGTTTGTGCCGTCCATCGTTTGTTTGTCCGCGCTCAAATAGGTCAACCGGGCGTTGATTTTTGGAAACAAAATGTCATGTTTGCGCGGTTCCAAATACTTTTTCAACGGCGATTTTGACGTTGCCATTCGGAACGCCTCATTGAATCCAATTTTTGCCTGGTCACGTTTGGTGGCGGCAAAATAGATTTCGGCGGCGTGTTCCATGTCCATCACCAAACCGGCCATGGCCATTCCAGCCAACAACGTTGTTTTCCCGTTTTTGCGGCCTACGGCCAAATAGGCGTAATTGAACCGCCGGGTTCCATCGTCGCGAAACCAGCCATATAAATTCCACAAAACGAATTGTTGCCACGGCAACGGAACAAATGGTTGGTCGGCAAATGCGCCCATGGTATGGCGCAAAAATTTCGTGAAAAAATCCAAGTATGCGCGCGCCACATTTGGTTTGAAAACCATGCCGCGTTCCTCGCATTCGTCCAAATCGCGCAAATATCGTTCACATGCCAACCGGCAATATTTCCCGGCGACGATTTTGCCCGAAACCACGTCCCGCGCGTACTGGTGCGCGACATCGTTTTTCAATTCGTCACCCATCGCGGCGCGTCAACAATTCCGTCAATTCATCCGTTTCATCCGTTCCGGCAATTTTGCGTTCAATGTATTGTACCAATGCTTGTTTGCGTAAACGCGTTTCCTTCAATTGTTGCCATTCCGGCCATGCGCGCGAATAAGTATCGCCGGATTTGCCGCGAACCTGATATGTCGTGCCGTTTTTGTTCACGAACGTTTGTAGGTCCGTTTCTTCGATGATGACGCATGCCAACGTTGAAATCAATTCCCGAACGCCCGGCGTGATTTCGGTGCGCGATTCGTAATTGTTCAACAATTCGGTCGTCATCCGTTTTTGTTTTGCATTCATGATTGTTTTATTTCAATACTAAATGGCCCCCATTGGCCGGTTCCCCTTTTAGTCCGGGTCAACATTTGTTCGCCCCCCTAAACGGCGGCGATGGAGGGGCCGGACCAATCGGTTTTTCGGACCCCGTACCCGGTCAAGGTTTGTTGTTGAATTCGGATTGATATTGGATGCGTTCCAACGCTGATTTGCGGTTGTGGCATGATGTGCAAAGCGATTGCCAATTGGACGAATCCCAAAATTCACCACCAGCGCGAACGGGCGTAATGTGGTCAACAACGTTGGCCCATTCACCGCAATGATTGCATGTCGGATGTTTTCGTTTGAATCCATCACGCGCACGTTTCCACGCATTGGTGAAATATCGTTTGTCTTGTGGCGTAGGCCGTTCGGATTTGCCATGGGATGACCATGGATTTGGCGTGGCTTTGCGATTGATTGATGGCATGGTTGATTGATTCATGTGTGATTGATACGGCCCAAAACATCATCATGAACGGCACCCAACCATTTCATTTGTTCGAACGTCATTGGCTTTGTGTCCACGACCATCACACCGAAATGATTGCGCGCGGTTTCCGTGCGCGCAACCTCGATGAATTCAATGATGTTCATGGCAATTTGTTTGCGTTCGGCTTCGCTGAATTCATCACCACGCCGAATTTCCGCCACGCGGGAAAATGGTTTTTCGTAGTTCGGCAATGCCTCAATCGGTTTGCGTTTCGCTTGTTTCATCATTGAATGGTTTGGTGATTTGCAACATTTCCGATTCGGTCAATTGAATTGAACCGCCCATTTCCGAAATGGTTTTTTTGGGCCGTGGCAAATCCAATGATTTCACAAAATCGGAAAATCGTTTGACATCTTCGGGTGATGGTCCATCACTGGTGCGCGTTTTCAAATCGTGATGGGCGCGTTCATGATGTTGATTTTCGCGAAACGTGATGGTGTATTGTTCCTCATAATTGCGCAACGCGCCAATCAATGACGGCGTGTCAAATCGGCCAAACAACGTGATTTCGCCGCGCCGAATCATTTGCATAACGCGCGCGAATTCCTCGATTTTTAAGGTTGGGAACATGTCCACAACATCATCAATCGCCGATTGCAAATCGTCCTGATTTTGCCACGAACGCGAATCAGGCAAACGAACGGCGCGCCATGTGCGCACCAGTTCCGCCAACAAAATCATTTTTGTTGCCACGCGGTTGATTGACAATCCCGCCGTGATGGGCAAACCGGCATCAAATATGTTTTTTTCCGATTGGTTTGCAATGATGTCCGAAATGCCCGTTTTCAGGATTTCCAAATGGCGCGTTTGGCGTTCCCGCCGTGCGGCAATGATTTCATTTCGTGGCCCATTCGATGGCATTGTTTGCGTCAAATGGTTTGTTTTTGTCGATGGTTGCATGTGGTGTGTTTTGATTGTTTCGGCGCACCCAATTTCGCGCCGTTGATTTCCAACAAACGATTTTTCCCGTTCGGCGTTTCCAACCAACGGATGACCAGTAATCCCAAAACGATTCCCAATCGTTCGAATTCAATTCGGTGAAATATTCCCGGCATTCATCAATCGACGATGGTTTTTGGCCTGACGATGACGATTTTTTTGTGACGGAATTGTTGACAACCAAATTTTTTTCGTCCGGATTTGAATTTTGTTCTGAATTATGTTCTATACTATTATCTATGTGCGCGGTTTTCCGCTCATCAGGTGCGCGGAATTCCGCGTGGCTGGTGCGCGGTTTTCCGCTCATCAGGTGCGCGGCCGATTGCATACGCGCGGAATTCCGCACATGTTCCGGAACGTCAAAATTGGTGGTTGTTCGCAACATCCGGCGGTGGCCATTGTAGGCCGCGATTTCGACCAATTCCAAATCAATCAAACGTTGAATCATCGCGGACGTTTGACGGCGTTTGCGATGGATGCGTTCGGCGATTTGGTCAACGGATAACCAGCACGTCCCGCCGTTGTGCGAAAACGCGTGGATGATGCCCCAAACGGCCCGGTGCGGCCAATCAATTTCCGGGATGCGCTGGATTGATTCCGGAATGATGATAAATGTTTTGGTGAAATCATCCATGAATCAATTTTGACCGATGGTTTCGGTTTGTTCCATGATGGCCGATGCCAAATCGGCAATGAATTGTTTTCGTTCCTTCGGTGATTTGCCTTCGGACATGAAAAACGCATGGCGCATCAAATACGTTGGTTCCCGTTTCATCCATCGCGAAATCGTGTGTTCGGCAACGCCCAATTTTTCGGCCAACGATTTTTGCGAACCATAGTGTTCGACGACGAATTTGTGCAATGGTGTCATGACGTTTGAATTTCGAATTCGGTGCGCAACAAATCACACCGGATGTTCAATTTGACGATTTCGTTTTTGCTGAAATAATGAAAAATGGTGTTCCATTTCGTTATCAATTCCAAACGTTCGGTTTCCGCCATGGCCGAAACGGATGTGTTCAATTCAACCGCGTTTTGGGCTTGACCAATGCGTTTGGCCAACGCATCCAATTCGGTTCGCCGCTGGTATTGTTCCAAAACCAATTTGGCCAATTGCCGCCGTTGGCGTTTTTTCCGTTCAATCAATGATTCGGTCATGGCGCAACAATTTCAACGGATGGCGGAAAACCGGCGTGACGCTGTGGCGCATATTTCCAACGCACAATCACAATCAAACCCCACAACCAACGTTTTTCAATCATTTCGATTGGAATGCGTTTGGGCAAAATCGGGTTCCCGGTGATGTTTGATTTCGCCGTGGATTCGTCCCGTGGCGGCAAATCGTCCTTTGTTCCTACGGCAACCATTTCACCATTTTCACCGGGCAAAACCGGCCCGGTTTCACGCGCCAATTCATCGTTGATGGTGTCCGCCGTTGGCCGCAATCCCAAATGGTAAATTCGCCAATTTATCGTTCCGGGCGTTCGGCCCAAAAATGCGGCAATGTCATTGATTGAAACGCCGTGTTCGAACATCATGTTCAATTTGGCATCGTCGGATTCATTCCAACGTTTGTTGTGATTCGCTGGTTTGGTGTTCATCGTGATTTTGTTGTGTGTTGCTGGTTTGGTGTTCACGGAAATTTCGATTTGTGGTGAACCTTCAATTCGTGTTGAAGGTCCATCAATTGTTTTGCCGTGTCGCGAATGCTTGCAATGTCTTTGTTCGGCTGTGGCCACATCATCGCGTGGTCGATGGCCCACGATGCAATCATTGATGAATCCCGGTCATTTGTTTTGGTCATGAAATTCGTGTTCGGGGCCATGCCTGATTTTGGGCCGGCGTTTTCAAATTCAGGTTTGCGAACTGAAATTTTCATGACACCATCGTGAACGCCGTTGTTTTGCACCACCACATCGGAACCGATTTGGTACCATGGCGATTCATTTTTGGCGTTCGCTTGACCAATTGAACCATCGTCAAAGGTCAATTCGAAAACGTGCATCATCGCGCCGGATGAATGTTGCCAATTGTTTTCCGGGCGATACGACATCGCCGTGATTTTTTTTGTGGTCATCACTTTGTGATTTGAATGAATGTCAAAATTTGCCACGGAAATCGTGGATGGTGGCGATTGGTCCAAATGTTTTTGAAGGAACGCAACCGCGATGCAAAACGTTTGATTTCGCCGGTGCGTTTGTCAACCAAACAAACGTAAAACCGGAAACCATCGGCGGCCATGGTTTCCCATGATTCGGAAACGTTGGCGGGAATCATTGCAAACGGCATGGCACCGGCCATTGTTGGCAACGGCGGAATCGTAGGCCGTTTACGTTGCGTTTCCAACGCCCAATCATCCCAATGTGAATGTTCGAAATAATGGTTCATCGCGGAATCAGTGACGCGGAAAAACGGGCCATCACGGCCGCGAAATCGTTTTGACGTGGTTTCGGTTCGCGGCGTTCGCCAAACGGCGTGAATCGTTCGCGAATGGCCACCGGGCAATTGCCATGAATGGTTGCATACCATTCGTAAAAATCCCGGCATGGATTCGTCGGAAATGACGTGGATTTGATGTGTGCCATGTGTGGTGATGGTTATATGAAATCTTCAATTGGAACATATTAGTCGCCGTCCCACACATATTGACCACTGGGTGATTGATTTGATATAACGTGCGGTGTGCCGTCCGAGGTTGGATTTGAATAACCTTGTGACATGGTGATGTGTGTTGTTTAATGATGCCGCCCGGCAAATCCGGGCGGCGTTGGTTGTGCTGGTGAATTAGATGGCAACGAATTTGATGGATTCGATGCGAATGCCTTTGGCGATGGCTTGTGCGCGCCATTGCTTCGCGTAATCTTTGGCGCGGCCGCCCGGAAACGCGGTGCGGCCTTTGTATTCCAAACGGATGTTTTCGGACCGGTGCGTTTCGCCGAAAATGTCGCGTTCAAAGGTCAATTCGACGGCGTAAAATTTGGCGGTCAACGTGGCGTTGAAATCGGTGGTGGTGGTTGCGGTGTTCATCGTGGTGTTGTGTTGTGCGTTGTTCATGGTGTAAATGTACACAAAGATTCATTCGATGCAACATTTTGATGAATTTTTTTTTTCATTCGCTTCGGTTGGGCGGAAAAAAACCGGTGACCACCACGGCCACCGGTTACCAAACACACAACAACGTGTTCACCAAAACACGTTGCAAATATCGTCAATCACTTTCGAACATGGACAACGAAATTGGGATGATTGCAATGGCACACATCGCAACGGCCGGCCACGTCATGCCATTTTCCACGATGTCCGCACATGCTGTGGTTGCAATCAAACCACCAATGGTTCGTTTCGCGGACCAACGTTGCAAATCACCCTTTGTTTTGAATGCTTGTGAAACGTCCAAATTGGCGGCCATCTTCGCAAACCATCCCGGCAACGCCATCACAAATTGTTTTGCCGCGATTTGCGATTGTCGCCCGTTATCGCGGTAATGATTCGGTCAATGTATTCAAACACGCCATGTGCCGGTGATTCCGTAGGCAACAAATTGACAATCACTTTTGCGAATGCCAATGCGGCCAACATCAGTTCGGCCCAATTTTCAATGATGAATTCCATGTGGTTCAAATTAGCCATGAATATTTTTTGCGAACGTCAAACGATGGACATGCCTTGTTTGCAAATTCGTTGTGGCCATGCAAGGTCAACGGCCCAAAAACAACGCGCAACGAATTCACCAATTGAATCATTGTCATTTCCTGATTTGATGTCATCGTATCGCATGGTTTATCGTCCCGCAAACCGCCAATGTAACAAATCCCAATCGAACCGGTATTTTGTCCGGCTACATGCGCGCCAATGTCACCAACGGGACGGCCAAATTCCAACGTGCCATCGCGTTTGATGACGTAATGATACCCGATGCGCGACCATCCACGGCGGCGGTGCCACGAATCAATCATGGCCGCGTCAATTTCCAAATGGTCGTTGGTGGCCGAACAATGCAATATGATTTTGTCAATTGGGCGCATGTTCAACGAATGGAATTGGCCGCCAACAAATTTCGAATTTCGTGGATGCCGTCCACGACTTCGCGAACCATCAATTTCAAATCGGAATTTTCCGATTCCAAACGTTTGATTCGTTCGTGTTGCCGGGCCAAAATGGTTTGCGTTTTGACGTGCTGGTGAATCAATGCACCAGCGTTCGCCAATGCGATTCCAAGCAATGACAAAATCGTGATTGAATCCATGTCGGCAAATTACGAATTGGCGGCGGCCAAATCATCCAACAACGTTGTCAATTCATTGGGAATTGACCATTCGGTTTCGCCGGCGGTTTTCAATGCGGCGTGATGGTCACGAACCAATTGAATTCCCGACACCATGCCTTTGTAAAATTTCACGCCGTACCAGTCCCACACCATCCCGCAATTGCGTTGTTTGTGAACGGGCCAACGGGAATTGATTTCGTGGGTTGCGCCATCGTCAATGTTCATGTCAAATGTTGATTGTGAGTGTGATTGTATCGTTGGTCCCATCCGGCAAATCAAACGTTCCACATTCGATTTCTTCGCCTGAAAAATTTCCCGTATTTGAACCCAAAACCACCAATTGATTGGCGTTCGAAAATTGGTCGCGGAATGTCAATTGAATGGATGCAATGGTAACGGCCGTGTCAAATTCCAATTGGCCCCAATCGGTACCGGTTGGGCTGGAAATGGTCCACCAATCGGAACCGGTTTCATTCGCATCAAAACATTCCCAAAATTCGCGGCCGGGATATGAATAACCCCACGTCACAACCAAACCGGGCAATGACGTTGCCGATGTGAGTGCGGCGGACGGATGTTTTGTGCCGGTTGCGTCAGAACCTTCGAACAAATCGATATTGTACGCCATGATATATCGCGAACCCGGTTCGCCGCCATTGTGTTTGACCTGAAATCGCCAATGCGTAAACGTGCGCGATGGTGTCACGTCAAATGTTTCGATGGTTTCAAGGGATTGAAATTTTCCAGCATCTACGCCAACAATGCGCATTTCGTAATCAGTCGCAATGGATGTTGGAACAACAAATGACACGTTGCCGGATGAATCAATTGAAACCGGGTTGGCGGTGATTTCGGTGCCGCTTGAATCATAAATGGCCCCCACATACGTTCGCCCGGTGACGTGATTTGAAATCGTCGCCGTGGCGTTTGCGCCTTGCTGATATGAGCCGGACAAACCCGAAACAACCGGTGCGGCCGTGGTCAATAAACCCGATGTCACGCCGGTTTCATTTACTTTGAAAATAGTGGTGCCATCGCCGTTTTTGATTTCAAACGATTGTCCGGTTTCGTTGTCGTCGTAATCCAGCACGACGACCACATTGCCATTGGAACGAATTTCAAGGTCCGCCGGTTGATTTGGCAACGAATTATTTGGACCAATGATGGACGTGCCGCCGCTGGTGAACGTCAATCCACCGGAACCGATGATGGCACCATTGGACGTGAACGTTCCGCCGCATGTCAAATCGGATGTGAACGTGGCCGAACCTTGCGCGGAAAATGAACCCAACGTTGAAATTGTCCCGATGGCGGAAATTGAACCGGTTGACAAAATGGAACCAAACGTTGGTGTGGATGAAACCGCAATGGTCAACGTATCCGTGGCCGCGTTGGTGGTGATTACGGCGTTCGTGCCGGCGGCAATGGTCAACGTGTCCGTGGATGAATCGGCAACGATGGACGATTGCCCGGAAACGGCAATGGTTTCAAACGCGTTGCCGCTGGTGCCGCCACCACCGCCGGATTCATCGCCATTGTTGCGCACCGCCATCACGCCGTTTGACGCGGCGTAAACTACAAACGCGGCCGGCAAAACCATTCCGGATGCCGGTTCGGTTGTGGTCCATGTTCCGGCCGTGGTTTGCGACACAAACAAAACGTCACCATCCGTGAATCCGGACAACGAAACGCCGCGAATGGTTCCCCGGTCAAACACGACACCATCGGCACCATTGGCAATGGCTTCGGCCGTTACGCCGATGAAATATCGCGCGTCAATCGTCCCGTCCGCAATCATTGGCGCAATGGTTTTCCGACCGGATGCGCCCAACGTCCCGTTGACGTACACCGGAACGCCGGCGGCGATGCTGGTGCCGGTATTGTTCCGACAAATCCACCAATCGTTTTCCATGTCCACGGCCGCCGTTCCAATTCCCAAAACGAACGCGGACCGGTCACCATCAAAAACCATTTCGCCGTTGGCCGGTGTCAATTCCGCATCCGTAGCAAATGACAAACGTTCGGCAATGGCAACGTTCAACGCCTCGACCACATCGGCAAACGTGGCGATGCCCGAAACGCCCAACCGGCCGACCACATCCAATTCAACGGACGGCGATGCGGTGTTGACACCAACGCGATTGCCGCGTGAATCACCGGTGGCAAAAATGGCGGTGGATGAACCGGTGGATTCGTCTTGCAAATCGACGACAAATCGACCGGGCGATTGTTCCGAAATTGAAACGCCCGTGTTGCCTGAATTGGATGTGAACGCCGCCGTGGTTTGCGTCAACGACATTTCCAAACCATCCGTTTTGCCATCAGCGTAAACAACCTTTGTGATGGTGTTGCCGGGGTCATCTTTGGGTTGAAACGTTCCCAGCAAATACGACAATTTGTTGGTCAACGAAACAACCGATGCGGCATTGGAATTGGTGGTTGATTCCACCGAATCCAAATTGACGGATTGCGTAATGGTGATGAAATCGGTTTTGGTTTGAATGGCCGCCGTGGTTGATTCCAAATTTGCAATGGCGGTGCCGGTGGCCCCAATCGCGTTTGACAATCCGTTGGAATCGTTGCCGGGATTAAAACCGCCCGGCACAACCTCATCGGAAACGTTTTTTTTGCCTGATGTCGCTTCGGTGATGGAATTGGTGTCACGCTGGATTCGCGCCGCCTCAAAATCCAAAATGCGCGCATTGGTGTTCATGGTGAATTCCGTGAACACGAACACATCGGAATCAATTTCAATGGCGTTCAACATCGTGACCAACGCGCCGATGGTGTCCGGCGCGGCCACATGAAATTGACCGGCCCAAATCGGAATCGGATTGCGCATGGTGCGCAAAATTTCATTGACGGCCAATCGGTTAATTCCAACGCCGGTGCCAGTGTAATTGGACGAAATCCAACCGGCCGAATCGGCCCATTCGGAACCATTCCAAACCGACAAAACGCCGCGTTCCGAATCGCTGATTCGGTCGCCTAATGTCACCACGTCATCAATTTTGATGGCGCGGTTGGCATCGTCGCCGTTTGCCGTGTATGTTATTTCCGAACCGCCGCCGTCCACATCGGCCCGGAATGCCCGAACGTTTTGCGCGTAATATTCCGGCGCATCGGCCACATTCAATCCATTGTCAATGGCCAACAACGTTCCATCATTGGCCACCAAATAAATGGAAAACGTGATTTCCAAATTGGTTTGCGTTGATGGCAACGCGCCCGTGGTGAATGTCAATCCGATGTTTTGATTGGTGCCGGCGTTTCGGTCAAATGGTTCGGACAAAAACAAGGTTGCACCAGCGGTGCCGGACCAATTCAAGGTTGCCCAATTTGCCAAATCGTATGTTCCAACGGAACCATCATCAAATCCGAAATTGCCTTGACCACCAAACGTGATGGCGGCGGTGGAATACTGGTTTCCACATTTGAATTGAACGCCTACGGCAATTCGACCAACGCGTTCGTCCGCATCGGAAATGCCAAACGCCGGGTCCACGCCCGGCAACGTGACGTTCACCACGCCAACGAAATTGATGAGTTGTCCGGCAAAGTAGTCAACCCCAAAATCGGTGATGGCCGTTGTGAAATCATTTTGGGCGATATACGGCGACCAAATCACCGGCGCATTGCCATTGTATTCACGAACGCGCCGCGCTTCGCTTAATGGCGGCGTAAAACGTTTCTCATTGCCGGCCAATTGCACCAAATCCGTTCCCGTGGCCAACAACGTTTCGGCGGCCGTGCTGGTGCCTACGAAATCGCCGTTGATGTCGTAATTGTGAAACGCAATGGCGGTGTCGTTTTGATACGCGCCAATTGGAACAAAGTAGAAAACGCCACCAGCCAAAAACAAACGGGCGTTTTGTGATTTGCAAATGTTGCGGACCACATCGAATGACGACATGAATTCGCGGTTGCCATCATCATCAATGGCCCAAAACGATTCGTGATGCGTTCGGATGTTTTCCATGAACCGCGTGGTCGCGGACATGTTCGTTGCCTTGAAATCATCGGCCACGCGCACGAAATCATCGGTGGCGATGAATGGATGCAACGCGCGCGTTTTGGTCAACGCGTTCACCAAATGTTCAATCAACGTGGCATGACCAGCGTAAGCCGTGGCCGGGTCCGATTTGTATGCAATGGATTTGAGGTTTCCCAAATCATCCGATGCCGTCAACAATGATGAACGCGGCAATGGTTCGTTCATCATCGACCATTGGTCCGATAACAAAACGCCGAACCATTCCAGCGCATACGAACCGCCAACCAATTTTTCGATGGTGATGGAAAAACGCGATTCAACCGCCGTGGCCAACGCGTTGATGAACGCCGTGTGTTCGGCCGTTTCTTCAATGAATTCGAATTGAAGGGACGAACCAATGATTGGTTGAAAAACGTTTTCCGTGTCGCCTTTGTACGATAACGAAAAACCCGATGCGCCCAACGTGAATTCCGTTGGTGTGGTTCCGGCAAATTGTGAATCGTGGATGTTGATTCGCCATTGTTGCCCGAACAAATCTTTGAATTCGGCGAAATATTTTGTTGCGTTTGCCATGCCTGAAATTTCGGGAATTCAGCGCAAAGAAAAACGCCACACGAAATCGCATGGCGTTTGATACTTTGATGGTGGTGTGCATTAGGCATTGGCGATGGATTCGCCGTGGCGATTGTTGCCAATGAGTTTTTCAACCATTTTGTCAAACGCAACCGAATTGGCATCCGTGGCCGGCTTGAATTCACCGGTTTTCGATTTGTAGTCGTGAAAACATGTCCATGAACCATGTTCGTTGACGTTCACCGACAAAATCCACGTCCGGCCGTCCCGATGCGCCAATTTGAACCACATGCCGCCGTTGTTGTAAACGTGCCGGTCCGTTACTATTGTGTCCAAAGTAAATGACGGCAATGATGCCAATTCCAAAACGTTTGAAAATGCGGTTTGCGAATATCCGCATGCGGATTCGATGGTGAACGTGCAGTTCATCGCGATGTGGTGGTGTTGTGCGCTGGTCATGGTGATGTGTGTTGTGTGTGTGTGTGTTGTTTGAAGATGCCGCCCGGCGAATCCGGGCGGCGTTGGTTGCTGGTGAATTAGATGGCAACGAATTTGATGGATTCGATGCGAATGCCTTTGGCGATGGCTTGTGCGCGCCATTGCTTCGCGTAATCTTTCGCACGTCCGCCCGGAAACGCGGTGCGGCCTTTGTATTCCAAACGGATGTTTTCGGACCGGTGCGTTTCGCCGAAAATGTCGCGTTCGAAGGTCAATTCAACGGCGTAAAATTTGGCGGTCAACGTGGCGTTGAAATCGGTGGTGGTGGTTGCGGTGTTCATCGTGGTGTTGTGTTGTGCGTTGTTCATGGTGTAAATGTACACCAATATTCACACCGCGCAACATTTCCATGAACTTTTTTTTTCATCGGTCAAAAACCACGCACCCGGTTTCGGTCAAACATGGCCCGTTCGTTTGAAATCAAAATGTCGTTTCCGCTGATGCGGCCGGTGACCACCACGTTCGTTCCGGTGTCGCCAATCAATGAACGCAATTTGTTCAATGGCGCAATGACTTCGGGGTTTGCCCGTGCGCCGGCATATTCGCCGACCAAACCGGCCACCGGCCCGGAAACGATGCCGCCATTCGCAAATCCGGTCAAACCTTTGAACACACCGCGCACCAATGCCATTCCCGATGCAATGAGCGTAGGAATCACAAACGCGGCCGCCGGACCGGCATTGGCACCGGTGGCCGTTGCCGCTTGAATCGCATGCGCGGTGGCCGCCTTAAATGCCGTGTCAACGATGTTTGACAATGCTTGTTTCATTGCTTCGCGGCCACCTTCGGCACCCATGATGATTTGCGCAAAGGCATCACCGAATTGTTCGCCCATCATTTGGGCCGAATTGGCCATTTGTTCGAAAAACTCGTTTGAATTCACCAATTCGTCATTGAACGCGTTGAACCATTGCCGGAACTTTGTTTGTTCGGGCAATTGCAACGTGTCCATCAACGATGGACCAACCACCAGTTGCCGCGTATCAATCGGCGCAACATCGGCCGTGGCCGCCGCTGGTGTGTTGCGGTCCGCCGTTGGTTTGGCCGCGCCGCCACCGCCACCGAAAAATCCAAAACCTTTGGACATGGATTTGAAAAACGATGAACCGGTGGTTTCGGTTTCCTCGAATTCGTAGCGCAACCCGGCCAAAAATTCCGCCGCGCCCGTCATCATAGATTCCCAACCGCCCAACAAATTTGATTCAACGCCAATGGCGTTCAAACCAAAATCAATCATGCGCAACAATTCGCCAATCAGGAAATCAACGCCACGCAAAATCAATTGGGCCGCGCCAACCAAAACGTTCACCAGTGATTGCCACATTTTATCCCAATCGCGCGTAAACAATCCGATGAAAATGCCCAACGCATTTTGGATGATGTCAAATGCACCGGCCAAAACATCCACCACAAAATCCATCACGGCCGTGATTTTGGCGGTGATGATGTCGCCAAACCAGTTCCAATATAACGTCAACGCCGAAACCAAAAAATCCCAAACGGCCACGATGGTATCAACGGCGGCGATGAACATGTTTTTCAGCGATTCAAGAAACGCCGCGCCATCGCCCGTGGTGAAATACGCCACGATGGAATCCCAATTTTCGCGAATCAAAAACACCGCCGCCGCTACACCAGCCACCGCCGCCAAAACCGGTCCGGTCACCACACCAGCAATCAACGAAAACCCGGCGGCAATTTGTGGCAAAAACACCAGCAACGGACCAATGGCCGCCGCGATGCCACCGGCAATCATCATGGTTCGACGCATGCCCGGCGACATGGCCGTGAATGCTTCGGCCACGCGCCCAACGAAATTGGCCAATTTTTCCATCGTTGGGGCCAACGCCGTTCCCAATGCAATTTGCGCACCTTCGATGGCCGATTGCATGCGTTTCATTGTTCCGGCGGATGTGTTGTCCATGATGGCCGCCATGCCGGCCGCCGCGCCATCGGCGTTCCGGAACGATTCGGTCAATTGGTCCACGCCGGATTTGTTTTCGCCCAAAACCAACAACGCGGTTTGCGCGCGGCGGCCAACCTCATCAAATGCCGCATCCAACGTCAATCCCGATGCCGCCAATTCGGCCATCCGTTGGCCTACGTCACCGCCGCCCGTGGCCATTTGCTGGAATATCATTCGCAATGACGTTCCCGCTTGCGAACCTTTGATTCCGGCGTTGGCCATTTGGCCCAACATCGCGGTCGTTTCTTCAATCGAAACGCCGGCGGCCGCCGCCACCGGTGCAACGTATTTCATTGCATCCTGAAATGATTCCATGTCCAATGCGGACGATGAAAACGCGGTGGCCATCACATCCGTGACATGTGTTGTTTGCGACACGTCCAAACCGAATCCACGCAACGTTGCGCCGGCCACCTCCGCCGCTTGTGCCAAATCCGAATCGGTCGCTTGTGCCAATGCCAATGTGGCCGCCGTCACGCCTTCAATTTCCGTGGCCGTGAATCCAAGTTTGGCGAATTCCAATTGTAACCCGGCCACGTCCGATGCGGTGAAAATGGTGGTGCGGCCTAATTCCTTCGCATTCGCTTCAAGGCGCGCAAATTCATCGGCCGTTGCGCCGGAAACCGCTTGCACCTTTGCCATGGCCAAACCGAATTCGGATGCAACGTTGAACGCATCGGTGGCAATGTTTTTGAGTGGTGCCGAAACGCTTGACATCATTTGCCGGCCCATGCGTTTCATGTTCCGACCAAACGCGCGGAATTTTCCCATTGCGCGGCCAATCGCTTTGTCCATTGAACGGGTATCCAAACCCAATGTCACCAGCAAACCGCCAATTCCTTTTGCCATCATTTCATCATTTGTTGCAACAATGATTCACCATTGATTGCGGATTTTTGTTTTGGTTGTTCCCATGGAAATTGCGCAATGTCCGTTGGTCGCAACCGCTGATTTTTTTTGGTGTGCGGTTGCAAAATGATTGTCGCCAACCATCGCGTCCGTTCCCAATTTTGTTGTTCCCGAATTTCGTTCAATTCGTGAAAACCACGAACGGCACATTCGAAATCGTCAATGGTCATTTCAAAAAACGAAATCGGGTCAAACCGCATGTGGCCCAACCCGATTTCAATAATTCGGTCCAACGTCAACGATTCGTTCACGTTCGTTTCGCCGGTCGTTTTTTTTGGTCGCCGCCCATCACATCGGCGATGGCATCGGCGATGGTTTGCATTTCCGAAATTTCGATTGTGTCCAAAAAATCGTCGGCCGTCATTTTGAATTCGGTGCCGTTTGCCTTGCATCCGGCCACAACAAAATGAAATGCCAGTTCACAAAACGCCAAAACATCCGGGTTCGCATCGTTGTTCAAATCGGCCACGCGTTTTCCGCTGGTTTCCTCAAAACGTTTCCATGCACCGATTGTGGCGCGCATCGGCAATTTTCGGCCGCCAATTTCAATTTCCGTCATGCGTCAATTATTGTTGTTCGAATGCAACCGCGCCGTTGATGTCGAAATTCACGGAAAACTCTTGCGTTTCCTCGAATGCCGACGACAATTCAACGCTGGTGATGAATCCGGACATTTGGTAAACCCGGTCGCCATCATCGGCACCGGTTCCCGATGCGCCCACGCGAATTTCAATGTCGATTTCCGTGCCGTTCAATTGGGCGTTTTGGAATTCCTGAAAATTGAAATCGTTGCCGTAGGCAACAAACGCCGTCATGGCGCATGATGCCGATTTGAGGCCGGGCAAAATGTTTTTCCATCCGTCATCGTCTTTGTTCGTGATGTCCCGAATGTCGGTTGTGATTGTCACCGAACATTCCTTGACATCATTGATAACGGCGATTGTGCCGCCCGTTTCAACGGCCGCAAATTTTACGTTCGTGGCGTTGATGAATCCAGTGGTTTGTGCCATGTCTTATTTCGTTTGAATGGTTTTTGAACGCCGCGAACGCCGCGCCGTTTGTTTCGGTTCCGGTTTCGGTTCCGGTTCTGACGTTTCGATTTTCACGGCCATGTCGGCCGTGGCAATGGGTTCGGTGAATGATTGCATGCACCCGGCCGCAATCATTTTTGTGAACGTTGTGTAATTGACCACATATGTTTCGCCGGCCTGATATTGCAAACCATTGATGGTCACGTTGTGTTTTGGTGTGATGTCCATGTTTCAAATTTAGGAATTTCGAACGCATCAATTGTATTGATTCGCGACAATCAATCCGTGATGGAATGTCGATGCCAAATTTGACGCATAGCCAAACGTGGGGCCGTTGGTCACCGCGTATGAAATTTGGTTGTCCTTTGTGCGATTGCCGAAAACCAAATTGCCGCCGTATTGCCTCAAATGTGGGTCAATGAATGGTGTGTAGGCACCACCCCACGCATTGACGTAATCGGTATATTCAAACATTCCGACGAATTCGGAAACGTCCGCCAATCGCCATGATTGGCCGCCGTAATCCAAGGAATTTGCCCATTCAATCCATTCGGATTGCGTCAAATTCAAACGTTCGGTTTGCGCCCGCATCACATACACAATCAACCCGGTCAAATGGTCAAAACACATTGCCGGGTTTTGCGAATTGTTCGATGCTGATTTGTGGAAATCTTCAACGAATTGTTCCCCCAAATCATTTGTCCACCGGTAGCGATTGCCAAACCGATTGTCAAACATCAAAAGCGAATGCGCATCATCCGGAAAATATCCGTTGGCGCGAATCGCCGTGTTCAATGGATTCACGGGCAATGTGTAATCATACGTCCCGGCGGCGCGGTGCCATTCCACCGAACCGGTTTCATTGAACGTTTGCAATCCGTCCCATGGAATAATTCGTGCGTAAATGTGGCCGGCCGGCGGCGGCGGCAATTCGGACGTGGGCGGCGCGTTTTGGATGCATTGATAAGTTCCGCCCGGTTGAATTTGGTGAATGGTTCCGTCACCATCGGTCACGGCCACCGGTTGCCCCAAATACACCGCGCCGGAATCGCGCCGGACATGCGCTTGAAATTCGAGAACCGCGAAATATTTGCGCGGTGAATCAACAACCTCCATTGAACCGGTTTGGAACTGGAACGATTCAACGGCCACGTCATCGTTTTGAAACGGCACCCGGTCCAATGCCATTCGAACGTTGTTTTGAATCGCGGACGCGCTTGCAAACGTTGCCGCATGACAAACAATTTCAACATCAATTTCATCAACTTGTGACGGACCGGTTTTCGTGTCATTCGGTGACATCGTGATGACATCGTATGTGATGAACGGCAACGTTTTTGATTGCGCCGCCGTCACCGGGAAAATGCGGTTGCCAACATCGGCCGCAACATCGGCGGCGTTTGACAACAATTCAAAAATTGCGATTCCAACGTTCATTGCGTTCGTGCCAATTCGGATTCAACTTGTTTTTGATATGCTTGCAATTGGCGAAACCGCCACGCCTCAATCCCTTTGGAACGGGATTGAATGGTTTGTTCAATCACGCCGGCATTGTGGTTGGTGCCTTCAATGTATTGTTGGTCCGATTCCACAATGTATGAAAACCACGCGTCACGCGTTTTGCCAACCTTGCGCCCGGTTCGCGGTCCCGCCCAATATGCGTTGCCATCGTCATTGACCAGCCACGCACCAATTGAACGTTTGTAGGTTCCCGGCTTAATTTTAAGCGGTTTCCGGCCGTCCCTTGAAACGTGAATGGTTTTGTCTGATGACGTAATTGCACGGCGCATGGCGCGCGCAAACAAATTGGCGGCCGTTTCATTGATGAGGCGCAACCGCGTATTTGTTTCGGCGTATCGTTTGTGCAATTTGTTCAACTTTCGTTCCAATTGCCGCATGCCTTCGATGCCTGAAACCATTTCAGCCATCACGAAACGTGTTCGGCAATTAAACGAAAATCAACGCCACGTTCCAATTCATGAACGGCGATGATGTCAAATGTTTGTCCATCGTAAACCAGTCGGTCCGCCGTGGTGATGGTCCGTGAATCGCTGGTGTTGCGAATGGTCCATTCGGCCATTTTCACCGAACGTTCCGCACCATCAACCAACGTTTCCGTTGAACCGGATTTGCGAATGGTCAACGCGGCCCAACAATTGAACGCGGTGGTCCAAACCAATTCGCGTTCACCAAACGCGTTGGCCGTTTCCGTGAAACGTTCAATGGCAATCCGCCGGTCCAATTTGCCAATCCGCATCACGCAAAAATTCGGAATGGTGACAACAACGAATGAACGCCAAACGGAATTTCATTCACGGACCGAATTTCGGCCGCCGTTCGGTTTTCGTACATGTGACCAACCAACAAACGAATGGCGTGAATGACGGGCGCGGGAATCGCGTTTTCGGCATGCCCAACGTTGCAATTGACAATCACCCGGTTCAACGAGTAATCAAACAACGATGGCACGTCATGAAATCGGATGCGCGCATGTGGCCCGGCCAAATCCGCGTACCAATTCGACGTTGGCAACGTTTGCAATCCGCCGTTTTCGTCAATGTATTGAACCGACGAAATTTCGTTGACTGGTCCAACATCGAATGTGACGTTTTGCCATTGGTCCAAATACACCACGGCATCAACATCACCGATGACGCGCCCGGTGATTTGTTGCACAAAATCAATCGCCGTGTCCCGCATGGCCTCAATCAATGCGTCATCATCGGAAACGTCAACGCGCAAATGTGATTTCAAATCGTCAACCGAAATCACGTCATCCAACGTTGGTGTGGTGGTGTAGATTGTGACCATGGTTCGAATTTACGACAAACGAAAAACGCCGGCGCAATGGCCGGCGTTTTTTGGTTGTGATGGACTGGTTTTCAAATTTCGAAGGCATCGAAAAACCGGTTCATGTAGTCAATCCGATTTCGCATTTGACGCAATTTCAATTCATGTGCCATCGTCGTTTGTCGATTGACGCGCGCGGCAAATTCCTGTTTTTGTGCCAAATTGTAGTCATCCCACAATTTGTCAAATGCTGGTGACAAAATTTCAACGGCGATTTCCAATTGTGCATGCCCATTGTGCAACAATTCCAATTCCGAATCCGGACGCGTTTTCACGCCGGCGGATTCCAATTCATCGCGCATGTATGCCCGGCCCAATTCAAAATTTCGGTCCATCAATTCATGCAAATCCATGATGTCAATGGTGATGATTCCGCGTTGCGCAATTGCGCGGTTGGTGTTTTTCGTGTCTTGTGACATGATGTTTGGGTTTTGTGTGTGTGTGTTGTGTGCTGGTGTGAATTAACGTTGACGGAAAATCATGTTCAATTTGCCGTTGGTCATGTGGATGATGGCCACGTTTTCGCCGTTGACGATGTGTTGTGAAACGCTGATGAATTCCGGTTTCGCGGCGTAATGTTCGACGATTTCGGATGCCACGGCGCGCCGGTGGTTTTCGTTGGTGCATTCCAACAATTCAACCCGGTCATTCATGGTGTTCGTGGTGGTGATGGTGAAACGTTGCATGGTGTGTGTTGTGTGTGTGTGTTGTTTGATGGTGTAAATGTACACAAAGATTCATTCCGCGCAATACTTTGATGAACTTTTTTTTTCATCGTCCGATTTCGGGTCAAATAACCATTACCAGCATTCGCGGCGGATTTGACGTATTTGCGGCCAAAATCCGAATCCGGATGAAATAAGAACGGCGGCCATTTGGCCGCCGTTCCGATTCAATCGCCACAATCCGTCATCACGTCAATTGGTCGGCGAATGCCAACGCCGCCGGTTGCCGCAATGCGAAATCCCAAAACGCGTTGATGTGGATTTTGATTTGACCGGTGTTCGCCAACGTGTACGGGTCAATCAAAATGTCCGGCGAACCGAACCGGGCCAAAATTCCCGCTTGACGGAAATTGCCGAACAACATTTGTCCGCCAACGCCGGTGCCATTGTCCAACGTATCGTCGGCCAAATACGGCGTGGCTAATGGACGATACCCGGCAAATTGGCCGTTGTTCCACAACGCCGAAACGGATGCAACGGCGGCCTCAGAACGGGACAATTGGAATGCCTTTGGTGACATGACGAAAACCGAACCGGCCAAATCCGCACCATCCGCCAAAACCGCCGATTCCATGGAATAAACCAACGCCGCATTCAATTCATCGTTTGCGTCATCGGTGCCAATGATGTTGATGGTTGAACCATCGGTTGTTGCAATGATGTCGGCGAATGCGCTTGTATCAATGCGCGCGTTCATCGCGGCCACCAAATCGCCCAAAATCAACCGGTCCACATCGGAACCACCTTGCAACGCCAATTGTTTTGAATACGCGGTGTACGCCGTCACGCGTTCGGGCGTTAACGTCACCTCATCCAATTGCAAACCGGCCGCCGCTGATGCCGCAATTTCGGTTTTTTCCGCCAACGTTGATTTCGTTTTGATGCGCGGGAATTTCAAATTCCCGGTGGCGTTGTTGATGGTGGTGATGCCGGTTTGTTCAATCACCGATGGCGCGCGCAACGCCTCAATCACGCCGGGAACGTTCGTGGGAACGAATCCACCACCACCAGCATCACCGCCGGCCGTGGTTGCGGTCATTTGGTCCGTTTCGCCGGCCCGGTAGATGGCAAACGATGGAATGCCAACGTTGCCGTCCATTTCCAATCCACGGCGCGCGTTGTCTTTGCGCGCTTCGGCGGTCCACTCGGCTTCGACACCATCCAAACGGCCATTGGTGGCAATTTGTTTGATGGCGCGCGACAATGACCACGTTTGATTCATGCGTTCGATTTCGCGGCGTTCACCGGCGTTCATCGTGGTCCCGACATGGACGGCCGCTTGCATTTTTTCCTGATTCGCCCGGTGACGAATTTTTTGGTCCAATCGTTCAACCTCGGTGACGAGAAAATCGCAACGTTGGTTTTCGGCTTCGGACAATGTGGTTCCGTTTTCGTCGGATTTGCGGATGATTTCCGCATGTTCGGCAAAGTATTTTTCCCGAACCGCCTTCAATTCATTCAAATTCATTTGTTCAAATGGTTTGGTTTGCAATTTATGATTTTCCGCCGGTTCGGCGGCATGTTCACGTTCAATGGTTTTGGTGGTGTCGCTGGTGCTGGTTTCCGGTTCCGTTGATTCATCCGTGGGCGCGTTTTGGGCCTCGAAAAATGAACGAACGTGAATGGATGTTGTAGGGTACGCGCCGTAGGTAACCGCGCTCAAATCGTGCAAAGATTTCACGCGCGAAACCACGCGAACGCCGTTTTCGTCGGGTTGCCAACCATCGCGTTCAACCTTTGCGGCAAATGACATTTGGTCAATGTCACCGCGTTGAATCAATTGGTAAATTTCACGGCCGCGTTCGGTGTTTGCCAACGTGGCGCGCATGTACAATCCATCATCGCGTTTTTCAATGGTCATGGTGCCATTGCTGGTCCGCGCCAATGGCAATCCCTGATGATTGATGAGAAATCGCACGTCATCGTTCAACGCGCCATCAAACGCATCACGCGCGATGCGTTCCCTAAATGGTCCAATGTCGGTGATGGTATCAAATACAACCGCGATGCCTTCAACCACCATTTCGCCGGATTCACCGCGTTCGATGGCGTGGATTTTGGCCACGCGCGTTTCCACATCGTCGCCATGCATTGCGCGCAATGTCAATTCATGCGCATTCGTTTCGTTTTCCTGATTCATTGAATGTTGTTTTCGGACATTTTGCGCGAATAATCTTCAAACGATTCCAAATCAATTTGATTGATTTGCAACGTGTGAATTTCGCCGCCGTTGCCGTCAATTGGATTCATGTTTTCCGTTGCGCGCACCTCGTTTCGGTTCATCACGCCGGCGGCCAACATGGCCGTGAAATATTCCGCGCGCGTTTTCAAATCGCCACGCGTCAATTCGCCCAAATCATGCCGGGAATAAATTTGCGGCCGTTCAAACGAAAAAATCAATTTTCGGTTAATTTCCGCCTCAATCCGCCGCACCCATGGCACAATTGTATGATTGCGGAACATGATTTGTTGTTGTTCAACGTTGTTATAAGTTTGGTCCGCGTCAACGCCAACCATGGCCGCCGGAACGCTGAAAATGGTGCAAATTTCGCGGTTGCCCAATTTCCGGGTTTGTATAAATTGGGCCTCATCGGCCGTGATGGCAATGCGATTGTGACGAACGCCGAACGGCAACAAAATCGTTTTTGGACCGCCATTCGTTTCACGCCGCCACAATTCAACCAATTTTTCCCTTTGTTCGTTGGTCATCGGCTGGTCCGACGAAATCACGCCGGTCAATTGACCGCCGTTGGCAAAATAGTTGGCACCGAAATTTTGGGCCGCCATTGAAACGCCCAAATTTTCCGCATGTAGGCGAATCGGCGATTTGCGGTGCATGTTGCCCACAACCAACATGTTTTCGGGCAAAACGGCCCCAAAACCGCGAATTTGGTAAAATAATTCGCCTTCGCTGGTGTGCTTCGATTCCACGTCATCACGATGAACCAAACGCAACGCGGTTGGCCGTCCATTCGTGGCGCGTTCGATGTGTGCAAATGCCAATCCATTGATGACCGCCATTGCAATGAACGTTTCCCAAAATTCAAACGCGGTTTGTTCCGGGTTGGGCTGGTCCGAAATCAACAAATTGGTTGGATGGTCCGGCAATGGTGCCACGCGGTTTCCGGTGCGCTCATACACGTTCACGCCCAATGACGCAATGGTTGACGCGATGCGGTATGTGCAAGCATAAACGGCCGCCAATGACAATGCCGTTTGTTCGTTGACGTTAACGCCGGCGGTGGACATTGGGAAAATTCCCATTTCCGCCGCAATGGTGTTTGGGTTGAACCAACCGGTCCGTGAACGAACGGCATTCGCCAATTTTTGAATTCGGTTCATGGTGCAATTTAGTCATTTTCACAACGAAACGATGGTGAACATGTCATCGGTCAATTGTGGTTGCGCCATGCGTTTCATGCGCTCACCAATGGCCATGCACAACGCAACAATTGGGTCAATTTTTCCGCCGGATTTTTGTTTGTCCGGTTTAATGTTTCCGGCCGGGTCAACGCGCAATTCCACATTTTGCAACGCCCATTTCAAAACCGGGTCACCATCAAATTTCAACCGGCCGGTTCGAATCAAAATTTCCAATTCCTTTGCCGGTGGTGACATGCTGATGAACCCTTGTCCGTAGGGAACAACCGGGCATCCATCATCCGTCAAATCAATGGCAATTTGGGTTGAATTGTAGCGGTCAAACGCCACGCATTTCACATCGTGACGGGCCATCAAACACGATTCGTCAAATTCCGGTCCGGTTGGCGTGGCATAAACGCCGGACAAAATGCGCCGGATTGACTGATAATCGGTCACGTTTCCATCCGTCACATGCATGTTCGGCAATTGCTGGAATTGGCCGTAAATGTGGCCGGAATCGGCTTGCAACGCGCGGTTGATTGCGTCCGAAGGCATGAAATAATGACCTCGAACAACCAATGTGTCATCAATCGGAAAAACCAACATCAATGCCGTCATGTCGGAAACCGAAGCAAGGTCCAAACCGGCCCAACATTCCGCACCGGTCAAATCCGGCGTGGCGGTGTCCACGCATGCATCAAACACGTCCGATTCAATCCAAGTTTTCGAAGATTGCACCCACAAATTGCAATGTTTGGTTTTGAATTCCGTGATGCGCGAACCGCCCATATTTCGCGCTTGCTGGAACTGGTTTCGCAACAATTTCGTTGAAATCGTTTCGCCCAAACTTGGATTTGCCTTTGCCCAAACCGATTCATCCGCCCAATCATCGTCCGCGTCCAATTCGTAAATGATGGCAAATTGGGAATCATCGTGTTTGATTCCGTCCAAAATTTGTTTGACGGATTTTTGCATTTCGTGACACGGGCCGCCAATGTTGAATCCGGCGGTGGTGATTGTGACGTGCAACGGATTTTTCCGGGATTGCATGCCCGAACGCAACACGTTCGAAACCTCATCGGTGGCGTGGGCATGGTATTCATCCACGATGGCCAAATGTGGGTTTGTGCCGTCCATGGTTTGTTTGTCCGCGCTCAAATACGTCAACCGCGCATTGATTTTTGGAAACAAAATGTCATGTTTTCGCGGTTCCAAATATTTTCGCAACGGCGTTTGTGCCGTTGCCATTCGGAACGTTTCGTTGAATCCGATTTTCGCTTGTTCGCGTTTCGTGGCGGCAAAGTAAATTTCGGCGGCGTGTTCCATGTCCATCACCAGTCCGGCCAACGCCATTCCGGCCAACAACGTTGTTTTCCCGTTTTTCCGGCCAACCGCAAGATATGCGTAATTGAACCGGCGCGTTCCATCGTCCCGAAACCAGCCATACAAGTTCCACAAAACGAATTGTTGCCATGGCAACGGAACGAATGGTTCATTCGCAAACGCGCCCATGGTATGCCGCAAAAATTTCGTGAAAAAATCCATGTAGGCGCGCGCCACATTCGGTTTGAACACAATGCCGCGTTCCTCGCATTCGTCCAAATCGCGCAAATACCTTTGGCATGCCGCGCGGCAATATTTCCCGGCGATGATTTTGCCCGAAACCACGTCCCGCGCGTACTGGTGCGCCACATCGTTTTTCAGTTCATCACCCATCGCGCCGGGACAAAAGTTCGGTCAATTCATCCGTGTCATCGGTGCCGGCAATTTTGCGTTCAATGTATTGTACCAATGCTTGTTTTCTTAAACGCGTTTCCTTCAATTGTTGCCATTCCGGCCACGCGCGCGAATACATGTCGCCGGATTTGCCGCGAACTTGATACGTTGTGCCATTTTTGTTCACGAACGTTTGCAGGTCCGTTTCTTCGATGATGACACATGCCAACGTTGAAATCAATTCCCGAACGCCGGGCGTGATTTCCGTTCGCGATTCATAATCGGCCAATAATTGGCCGGTCATACGTTTTTGTTTTGCATTCATGTTCGGTTTATTTCAATACAAAATGACCATTTCGGGCCGGTTCCCCTTTTGGTTTGGGACAACATTTGTTCGCCCCCTTAAACGGCGGCGATGGACCGGGAACGCCAAATGGTTTTCCGGACCCCATACCCGGTCACGATTTGGTGTTGTTGTTTGACTGATATTGGATGCGTTCCAATGCGGATTTTCGGTTGTGGCATGACGTACAAAGTGATTGCCAATTGGACGAATCCCAAAATTCACCACCAGCGCGAACGGGCGTGATGTGGTCAACCACATTGGCCCAATCACCGCATTCATTGCACGTTGGATGTTTTCGTTTGAAGCCATCACGCGCACGTTTCCACGCGGCCGTGAAATATCGTTTGTCTTGTGGCGTTGGCCGGTCGGATTTGCCATGTGATGACCATGGATTGGGCGTTGCCTTGCGATTGATTGACGGCATGGTTTGTTTTTTATGCGTGATTGATTCGGCCCAAAACATCGTCATGAACCGCGCCCAACCAATGCATTTGTTCAAAGGTCATTGGCTTGTGTTCAACCACCATCACGCCAAATTGATTGCGCGTGGTTTCCATTTGCGCCGCCACAATGAATGCAATGATGTTTGATGCGATTTGTTCCCGTTCGGCTGGTGTGAATTCATCACCGCGCCGAATTTCCGCCACGCGCGAAAATGGTTTTTCGTAGTTCGGCAACGAATCAATCCGTTTCCGTTGTGGTGTCTTTTGTTTCATGGTTGAATGGTTTGGTGATGGCCAACATTTCCGATTCGGACAATTGAATTGAACCGCCCAATTCCGCAATGGTTTTTTTGGGCCGTGGCAAATCCAACGATTTCACAAATTCCGAAAATCGTTTGACATCGGCCGGTGATGGTCGGTCGCTGGTTTGCGTTTTCAATTCGTTGTGGGCGCGTTCGTGGTGCGCATTTTCGCGAAACGTGGTGGAGTATTGCGATTCATAATCACGCAACGCGGCGATGAGTGACGGCGTATCAAATCGGCCATACATGGTAATTTCACCGCGCCGAATCATCGTCATCACGCGCGCGAATTCCTCAATTTTCAACGTTGGGAACAATTCAACCACGTCATCAATTGCCGTTTGCAAATCGTCTTGATTTTGCCATGAACGCGAATCCGGCAAACGAACGGCGCGCCATGTCCGGACCAGTTCGGCCAACAAAATCATTTTTGTTGCGGCGCGGTCAATGCTCAATCCGGCCGTAATTGGCAAACCAGCATCAAACAATGATTTTGGCGATTGATTCGCGATGACATCGGCAACGCCATTTTTCAAAATTTCCAATTGTGCCGTTTGGCGTTCGCGCCGGGCGGCAATTATTTCATTTCGTGGCCCATTGGAACGCATTTCCCGCGTCGAATGGTTTGTTTTTGTCAACTTGTGCATTTGGTGTGTTTTTGCTTCGACGTACCCAATTCCGCGCGGTTGATTTCCAACAAACGATTTTGCCCGTTCGCCGTTTCCAACCGACCGATTCCCAATAATCAAAAAACGCGTCCGCGTCATTGGAATTCAATTCAGCGAAATATGCCCGGCATGCTTCAATTGATTCCGGTTTTTGCCCGGATGCGCCGGTTGATTTTGCCATGGATTTTTTGGGAACCAATTTTTTTTCGTCCGGATTTGAATTTTGTTCTGTTTTTTTTCTTAAACTATTTTCTATGTGCGCGGTTTTCCGCTCAACTGGTGCGCGGTTTTCCGCTTGTCTTGTGCGCGGTTTTCCGCTTGTCTGATGCGCGGCGGATTGCACATGTGCGGAATTCCGCGCATGTTCGGGAACCTCAAATTTGCCCGTGGTCCGCAACATGCGGCGGTGACCATTGTATGAAACAACCTCAATCAATTCAAGGTCAATCAATTTTTGAATCATGGATGATGTTTGCCGGCGTTTGCGGTGGATGCGTTCGGCGATTTGGTCAACGGATAACCAGCACGTCCCGCCATTGTGCGAAAACGCGTGGATGATGCCCCAAATAGCGCGGTGCGGCCAATCAATTTCCCGGATGCGTTGGATTGATTCCGGGATTATGATGAATGTTTTGGTGAAATCATCCATGAATCAATTTTGGTTCATGGTTTCAATTTGGTCCATGATTGCCGCCGCCAAATCCGCAATGAATCGTTTGCGTTCCTTGTTCGATTTCCCTTCGGACATCGCGAACGCATGGCGCATCATTTGCGCCGGTTCGCGTTTCATCCATCGCGAAATTGTGTGTTCGGCCACGCCTAATGATTCGGCCAACGATTTTTGCGAACCATAGTGTTTGACCACAAATTTGTTCAATGGTTTCATGACGTTTGAATGATGAATTCGTTTCTGATGATGTCGCAACGCAACGATGATTTTGCCCGTTCGTTTTGATGGTATTGATTCAATTTTGTTCGAAATTCCATTTCCAATTTGGCAACCTCATCGGCCGCCAATCCTGAAACGGACGTGTTCAAATCAACCGCGTTTTGGGCATGACCAGCGCGCCGGGCCAATTCCATCAATTCGCGTTTCAATCGCATTTGTTCCAAAATCAATTCGCCTAATTGGCGTTTGGTTGACAAATTGATTTGTCGCCAATCAATTTTCATCATGGCGCAACGATTTCAACGGATGGCGGAAAACCATTTTCGCCCGATTTGACGGCGTGAAACGTCATGTTGTGTGTGCTGGCATATTTCCACCGCACAACCTCAATCAAACCCCACAAAAAACGCCGTTCAACCATTTCAATTGGAACGCGTTTCGGCAACGCTGGTTTTCCGGTTTGCCCGTTCACATTGTCCGAATCTTTGCGTGGTGGCAAATCGTCCTTTGTTCCAACGGCAATCATTTCACCATTTTCACCGGGCAAAACCGGGCCGGTTTCCAATGCCAAATCATCGTTGGCATCCGGATATTTTGAACGCAATGCCAATTGTGCAACGCGCCATTGAATCGTGCCGGGTGTGCGTTGCAAAAATTCGGCAATGTCATTGTAAGAAACGCCATGCGCCCACATCATGGTCAATTTTGCGTCATCGGATGCGGTCCAACGTTTGTTGTGGTTGGCTGGTGTGGTTTTCATTGAAACGTGTTTTTGTGGTGAATGGCTAATTGTTCGGCCATGTCCATGAATTGTTTTGCGGATTCGCGGATTGCGTCCGGATGGATTTTTCCGGAACCAGCCATGGCGGCATTGGCAATGGCGGCATCAATGGCCCAACGTGCCATCACGGATGAATTC
>Ga0209037_1000028_pt1 | contig 48055 bp, 41 predicted proteins | sample SaaInl25SG_5_DNA_FD_188225 | JGI IMG/M metagenome (GOLD analysis project Ga0209037, IMG submission 188225) | Marine microbial communities from expanding oxygen minimum zones in the Saanich Inlet - ESP_125SG_5_DNA (SPAdes) (version 2) | ecosystem: Environmental > Aquatic > Marine > Intertidal...
TTGTTTTTGATTGGTGTCGCAGGATCGCAGCTCTTTCTGGAGGGCTATCAAGGTCTGATCCCGGGATTCAGCCCGACCTCATGGTTGGGCAGTCGAGTAGTTCATTTCATGGGCATCTATTCTGGAGTCACGACGATTTTGTTTGTGAACCGGTTTTTGGACTTGGAACGCACGGGAAGAGGCTACTATCTGACGTTTAACTTTTTGTTCGGAGGGTACTTGTTGGCCTTTGCGGCGGTGGTCTTTGGAGAGTTGAATGTGGGATACCAAATGATCAATGGTGTGGCACTTGGGGCAGTCTTGGTGTTGCCAGCGAGCATTCACGTGTGGCGCCAAGGAAGACAGTCGGCTTTGTTTTTGTTGACGGCGTTCTCCTTGTTTTTTGCTTCGGTGGTGGTGTTCTCGCTCAAGGAGTTTGGGGTGATTGCACATCAAACAATGACCAAATTTGCCATGCCTCTTGGAAGCATGGTGGAAGTGGTGCTTCTTTCGATTGCCCTTGCAGACCGGATCAACCAGCTGAAAAAGGAATCGGCCTTGGCTCGTGAAGAGCAGCTTCGCATCAGTCTGTTGAACGAGAAAATCACTCGTGAGCAAAACGAAGCGTTGGAAAGAAGGGTGAAGCAACGCACCGAGGAATTGGAGGAACGCAATGAACGCCTCCGCGGAGCGTTGGAAGAATTGAAACTCGCCCAAGATCAGTTGGTGCAATCGGAGAAATTGGCGAGCATAGGTCAATTGACGGCGGGCATTGCTCATGAATTGAACAATCCCATCAACTTTGTTTCTTCGAGTGCGCAGTCCTTGCGTCGCGACTTCGAAGACGTGTCAGAAGTCCTTGTTGTGTTGCAGGGCTTGGCTTCAGAGGACGCGGACTTGGCGGTCCGGGTGGCCGACATGCAGCAGCGAATCCAAGAGTTGGATTTGGAATTCACGCTGAAAGAAATTGATGAGCTCCTGACTGGAATTGAAGACGGCTCAAACCGGACGGCTGAAATTGTCAAGGGATTGCGCATCTTCAGCCGAATGGATGGCGACGAGGCAACCGAGGCCAACCTGAATGATTTGCTTGAATCGACCTTGGTGATTTTGAGGTCCACCTTGCGCGATGAAGTCGAGCTGGTCGTGGATTTGGCAAACAATGTCCCGAGCGTTTCATGCCAACCGGGCAAGTTGAACCAGGTGTTCATGAACCTCATCACCAATGCTGCACAGGCGACGAACAAGACGGAGCTTCCAAAGGAAAATCGGCAGGTACGCGTGAGAACACGCGTGGTTACCGAAGAAGGGTTGGAGTGGGTCCAGGTGGCCGTAGAGGACAACGGCATTGGCATGACGGAAGAGGTGAAATCCCAAATCTTCGACCCGTTCTTCACGACCAAGGAGGTGGGTGAAGGAACGGGGTTGGGCTTGAGCATTGTCAAAGGCATTTTGGATGACCACAAGGCGACTTTGGATATCCAGTCCAATCCCGGTCAAGGTTCTCTCTTTTTGATTACGTTCCCCACATGATACATGTACTCTACCTCGACGACGAAGAACACAACCTGACCGCGTTCAGAGCCGCCTTTCGCCGTGATTTTCATGTTCATGTCACCACCGTGCCGAGCGAGGCGGTCCGGATGCTTCAGGAATTCCCCATCGAGGTGGTCATTTCCGATCAAAAAATGCCAGACATCAGCGGCGTTGAGTTTTTCGAGATGATCATGGCGGACCATCCGGATCCCGTTCGAATGCTGCTCACTGGACACGCTGACATTGATGCCGTCATCGACGCCATCAACAAAGGACGCATCTACAAGTACATTTCGAAACCATGGAATGAGGCCGAGTTGAAGCGCTTGGTCGAGGAGGCTGCTGAGTTGTATCGTGCACGGGTCCGATCCTCCCAGCTGAATCGGTCTTACTCGGAGAATTTGTTGCTCCTTCGCAACACATTGCACCAAATCCAGTCGGAGTGCGCTGCTCATCCTGACCTGCCTGAAGAACAAAGAGCATTGTGGGGGGATGCGCTGAAAAGAGCCATTTCTTGGATAGAAAATCCCGAGGCGCCCTTCTGAATATTCACGGTTCCGTAACGTCTGCCTGCGGCCTCTCGTCGTATCTTAACCTGCCATGCAATTTTTGCTCATCGACGACAGCGACATTGACAACGCGGTCAACACAAAGCTTCTGAAGCTCTCAAGAATGACCCAAGATGTCATGTCTTTCACAGATCCGAAGGAGGGGTTGAAATTTGTAGAGCGTCACGGTCCAACCTGGACTTCTCCTCGCTGGATTCTTTTGGACATCCAAATGCCGGGCACCAACGGCTTTGAATGGCTCGAAATGTTCCGGTCGTTGCCGGAAGCCGTTCAATCCATGTGCCGCATTTACATGCTCAGCGCGAGCATCGACCGGGCTGAATTGAAACGCGCGGAAAAGGACCCCAGCGTGATTGCCTTGATGGAAAAGCCGCTGGACGTGTACATGTTCCGCCAGCTGGTCGACTTGTAAGGGCTGCAATCGAATCCATCACCACTGCATGGGCACCTCAATCAAGAGGATCCTTGCATTTTGCCCGGCTTCGATGTCGAAGCTTTCGGTGTTCCACACACCAACGGCATCCCGACGGCCTAGCTTTTGGCCCGCCACGGTCGCCTCTCCTTCAAGAATCATGGCATAAACTCCTTGACCTTCACCATGCAGAGCATAGGAGCTCTTCCATCCCGCCGACAGCTGGCCGACATGGAACCAGGCGTCTTGGTGGATGCGCACACCCTCTTTGCCGTCAGGCGACACCACACATTGGAGGTTGTCTCGTTGGGCGGCCAGGTCCATGCTGATTTGGTCGTAGGTGGGGGTGAGGTCGCGTTCGCTTGGGAAGACCCAAATCTGCAAGAAGCGAACGTCCGCGCTCGCGCTGTGGTTCTTCTCGCTGTGCATGACCCCGGTGCCGGCGCTCATGATTTGGACGTCGCCCTCCTTGATCACCGTTTTGTTCCCCATGCTGTCCTGGTGTTCCAGGTCTCCGGACAACGGGATGCTGACGATTTCCATGTTGTCGTGGGGGTGCGTCCCAAATCCGGCCCCGCCCGTCACGGCGTCGTCATTCAGGACACGTAACGCTCCGAAGTGCATGCGTTCGGCATGGTGCCAACTCGCAAAACTGAAGCTGTGGTAGGTGTCGAGCCAGCCGTGGTCGGCATGGCCTCGTGAGTCAGCAGGGTGGAAGATGGTGTTCATGGTTGTGGCAGGTTGTCCCGTTGCGGAGCTGCAGCTCGAAAGCAGCACGCCCAGCGCAAGGGCAGAAATCGAAGAGAGGGAGAAAACGTTCATATTCAGTCGAATGACAACTAAGGACAGTGCATGTTCAAGGTGCAACAAAAAAGGGGCAGATGCCCCTTTCTCGTCCAGTTCATCAAGTTTAGAGGTACTTGAAGTCTTCCCCGGGCTTGATGTTTTGGAGCGTCTCGTAAATGAGACGGATGCAGTTCTCCACGTCGTCCTTGTGCACCATCTCCACCGTGGTGTGCATGTAGCGCAAGGGGAGGGAGATCAACGCACTGGGAACCCCTTGGTTGGAGTAGGCAAACGCGTCGGTGTCCGTGCCGGTGAAACGGCTCGCCGCTTGACGCTGGAACGGAATCTTGTTCTTGTCGGCCGTGTCGATGATGCGTTGGAGCAAGTTGTTCTGAACCGCAGGACCGTAGGTCACGCTTGGGCCCTTGCCTGCCGCGGTGTCGCCTTGCTCGATCTTGTTGAGCATCGGCGTGTGCGTGCAGTGGGTCACGTCGGTCACGATGGCCACGTCAGGCTGCAACCGCTCCGCAATCATTTGGGCGCCCCGCAAACCGATCTCCTCCTGCACCGAGTTCGTGATGTACAGCCCAAAAGGCAGCTTCACCTTGTTTTCGTGCAACAAACGCGCCACCTCAGCAATCATGAAGCCGCCTGCGCGGTTGTCGAGCGCACGTCCCACGTACCAGTCTTTGTTGAGGACCATAAACTCGTCGGGGTAGGTCACGACGCATCCCACGTGGATGCCCATCTTTTCCACCTCTTCCTTGTTCTTCGCTCCGACGTCCAAGAAGATGTTCTTCAACGTGGGCGCTTCTTCTTTTCCAGCCGAGCGGGTGTGGATGGCGGGCCAGCCAAACAAGCCGGGCACGATGCCGTTCTTGGTGTGAATGTTCACGCGCTTGGACGGGGCGATTTGGTGGTCGCTTCCGCCGTTTCGACGCAAGTAGATGAAGCCGTCGCTCGTGATGTAGTGGACAAACCAGCTGATCTCGTCGGCGTGCGCCTCGATGACCACCTTGTACGGAGCGTCCGGGTTCACGACGCCGACGACGGTGCCGTACGTGTCGACGATGTGGGTGTCGATGTAGGGCTTGATGTAGTCGAGCCAGAGTTTTTGGCCTTCGGTCTCAAAGCCGGTGGGCGACGCGTTGTTCAGGTACGCCTCCAGGAACTTCTGGGACTTCGCCGTGATGATTTTCTTCTTTGCCATGGCCCAAAATTACCGCGGGGGAGCCCCGCTCAATGCAGCACTCCCCCGGCAGTTGTTCACCGCGTGCGGTGAGATGTTAGAACGGGTATTTGTTCTTGTCGATCAGAGCCTGCGCCACGCGACGGCGCGCCTCCTTCGTGTTGAAGGGGTCGACTTTCGTGAAGCGCTTCATGCCCATGAGCATCATCTTCAATTCGTCGCCCTCGGCGTAGCCCATGAGCGCCTCCTTGCCCGCGACGTTGATCTTGTCGGCCGCCCAGTAGAGGTAGGTCTGCATCATGTCGGTCGGCAACGCGGCCGCCTCGGCGCCTTGGGACCGTGCGATTTTTTGCGCACGCAACACGAGGCTCTCGGCCGCGTAAGCCCAAATCGCCATGTCCGCGATGCCCATCAAGATCTCCTGCTCTTTGGCGAGGGACATCATGAGTTTTTGGGCCGCAGAACCCGCCACCATGAGCGTGGCCTTCTTGAAGTTCTTGACGTAACCCAAGTGCTTCTCGTAGATGTCCGTAGGCGCGTCCCCAAACTCCGGAATGCCCGTCAGCTCGTTCGCCACCGCCATGGCAGGCGTCATCAAATCGAGCTCGCCCTTCATGGCCTTCTTCAGGATCATGTCGACGGTGAGCATGCGGTTGATCTCGTTGGTGCCTTCGAAGATGCGGTTGATGCGGGCGTCGCGGTAGGCGTGCTCGGCGCGGGTCTCCGCGCTGTAGCCCATGCCGCCGTGCACTTGAACGGCTTCGTCAACCACGTAGTCCGTGACCTCCGAGCCAAGGATTTTCATCATGGCGCACTCGGGCGCAAAGGCCGCGATGCCCTTGAGCGTCGCCTCGCCTTTGTCCATGCCGCCCGCCGCGAGGTCGGCGATGGCGTCGTCGATGTTTTGGGTGGCGCGGTACACCGCCGTTTCGAGCGCGTACGTTTGGATGGCCATCTCGCCGAGCTTGTGGCGGATCGCCCCGTACTTGCTGATGGGACGCCCAAACTGCTCCCGTGCGTTCGCGTACTTCACGCTCTCCGTAATCGCGTCTTTGCAGGAGCCGATGACCACGCCGCCGAGCTTGATGCGTCCGATGTTGAGGATGTTCACGGCAATCTTGAAGCCCTTGCCGCGCTCGTACAGGAGGTTTTCGACGGGCACTTCCACGTCGTTGAAGAAGACCTGGCGGGTGCTCGATCCTTTGATGCCCATCTTCTTTTCCTCGGGGTTCATGGTGATGCCGTCATACCCGCGCTCGCAGATGAAGGCGCTGAGGTTTTCGTCGTCGTCAATCTTGGCGAAGACGATGAGGATGTCGGCAAACCCGCCGTTGGTGATCCACATCTTTTGGCCGTTCAGCACGTAGTGGGTGCCGGCTTCGTTGAGCTTGGCCGAGGTTCTTCCGCTGTTGGCATCCGACCCGCTTCCCGGCTCGGTCAAGCAGTAACAGCCCTTGAGTTCGCCCGTGGCGAGGCCGGGGACGTACTTCTGCTTTTGGGCGTCGTTGCCGTAGTAGAGGATGGGAAGCGTGGCGATGCCGGTGTGAGCCGAGAAGCTCACGGCAAAGCTGTGCCCACCGCCCATGCTCTCGGTGATGAGCATCGTGCTCTTGAAGTCCAAACCCAGCCCCCCGAGTTCTTCCGGCACGGAGCTGCCGAGCAAGCCGAGCTCCCCCACTTCTTCGAGAAGTTTGGGGGTCAGGCCTTCCTCCTGCGCTTCGATGCGTTCGAGGTTGGGGATGATGCGTTGGGCCACAAAGTCGAGTCCGGTTTGCAGCATCATGCGATGCTCTTCGGTCCACTCTTCCGGCGTGAAGATTTCATCGGCACTCACGTCACGGATGAGAAATTCACCGCCGGTGATGGCTTTTTCAGGGGTGGGGTTTCCAGTGGTCATGTCGTTGAAGGTTTAGAGCATTTCAAACACGCCGGCCGCACCTTGTCCAGTGCCCACGCACATCGTGACGATGCCGTGCTTGGCGTTTCGGGTTTTCAATTCATTGAGAAGCTGCACGGTGAGCTTGGCGCCGGTGCAGCCGAGGGGGTGGCCCAACGCGATGGCGCCACCGTGAACGTTGACCGTTGCGGGGTCGAGGTCGAGTTCACGAAGCACGGCCACGCTTTGGCTCGCAAACGCTTCGTTCAATTCGTACAAGGCGATGTCGGACTTGCTCAGTCCCGCGCGCTTCAGCGCTTCCGGCACCGCATAGATCGGTCCGACGCCCATAATGCGCGGCTCGAGGCCGCTGACGTGGTAGGACTTCAGGCGCGCGATGGGCTCGACGCCGAGTTCCTTGAGCATGCGCTCGCTGACCACCATGACAAACGCCGCGCCGTCCGAGGTCTGCGAACTGTTGCCGGCCGTGACCGAACCGCCTTCGGCGAAGACGGGACGAAGCTTGGCGAGTGCCTCGACGTTGGTGCCGCGTCGGACGCCTTCGTCGGTGTCGATGACGTGCTGCCGTTCTTGGCGCCTTTCGTTTTCGTCGAGGTAGACTTCGTTCACCGCGATCGAGGTGATGCCTGCCGCGAAGGCGCCGCTGTCGATGGCGGCGGCGGCGCGGACGTGGCTTTCCACCGCGAAGGCGTCTTGGTCTGCCCGTGAGATGTTGTATTCCTTGGCCACGGCTTCGGCCGTCAAGCCCATGCCCCAGTACCATTCGGGGTTGTTTTTCGCCACGCGGGCGTTGGGCACGAGGCGCCACCCGCCGAAGGGGATGGGCGTCATCGTTTCAATGCCGCCGGCAATGATGCAGTCGGCCATGCCTGCGTGGATCTTCGCCGACGCAATGGCGATGGTTTCGAGGCCACTCGCGCAGTAGCGGTTGACAGTCATGCCGGGCACCTTCTCGGTGTCCAGGCCCATGAGGGAAACCATGCGGCCGAGGTTGAGGCCCTGCTCCGCTTCCGGAGTGGCGTTGCCGACGATGACGTCGTCGATGCGCGTTTTGTCCAGCTGGGGAAAATCCGCCACCAAACGACGGATGACTTGTTCGCCCAAATCGTCGGCCCGCATGAAGCGGAACCCACCACGTGGGGCTTTGGCAACGGCGGATCGGTACCCGCCTACGATGTATGCGTCCATCAGTTCCGGAGGATTTTGCCCTTTTGAATCAGGCTCTGCATGCGCTCAAGGGTTTTGCGCTGGGTGCAGAGTTCTTTGAAGGCCCGACGTTCGAGGTCGAGCAAGTACTGTTCGCTCACGTCGGTGCGCGAGCTGAGGTCGCCGCCGCACATCACGTAACCGAGCTTTTCGCTGATGAGCGCGTCGTGCTCCGAGATGTAGTTCCCCGCCTCCATGCTGTTGGCCCCGGCGTAAACGATGCCCATTCCTTCTTGGCCCATGACGGTGATGTCTTTGCGCTTGACTGGCGTCGTGTAGCCTTGGTTGGCCATCGCCAAAGCGGCAGCTTTGGCCCGAGCCAACTGGTCCCGGCGGTTCACCACGACTTCGTCGACGCCTTCGCGCAGGTACCCGAGTTCAAACGCCTCGTAGGCTGACGTGGCCACCTTGGCTTGGCCGATGGTGAGGAAGCGGTTGCGCATTGCATTGATCCGAACATCGCCTTCTTTAAGCTCGTCGTTCAAGCGCAGCACAAACTCCTTGGTGCCTCCGCCGCCGGGGATCACCCCAACGCCAAACTCCACCAGGCCGATGTAGGTCTCGGCGTGCGCCACGACTTTGTCGACGTGCAGGCACACTTCGCAGCCGCCGCCCAAGGTCAATTGGTGCGGAGCCGCCACGACGGGGATGCCGCTGTAGCGCAGGCGCATCGTCGTGTTCTGGAACATCCGAATGGCGTAGTCAAGCTCGTCCCATTCTTGCTCCACGGCGAGCATGAAAATCATGCCGACGTTGGCGCCGGCCGAGAAGTTGCCTCCTTCGTTGCTGATGACGACGCCGCGCCACTTGGGGTCGCTCTCGGCGAGGTCGATCACCTTGTTCAGGCCTTCAATCACTTCCGCACCGATGGTGTTCATCTTGGTGTGGAAGGCGATGTTGAGGATGCCGTCGCCAAGGTCTTGGATGGTCGTTCCGTTGTTGGCCCAAACCGTCTTGTCCTCGCCCAACAACGAAAGCGCGATGCGTCCGTCCTGTCCGGGAATGACGGTATGGCTCTTGCTCGGCACGTCCCAGCAGGTGCGCTTCCCGTCGGCCACGCCGTAGAAATTCGTGGCCCCTGAGGCGACGAGTTCGTGCACCCAGCCCGCCACCTCGAGTCCGCGCGCCGCGCAGGCATCGAGTCCGGCCTGAAGTCCGATCGCGTCCCAGCTTTCAAACGCTCCGAGTTCCCACCCGAAGCCCGCACGAAGCGCGTCGTCGATGCGGTAGGCCTCGTCGCTGATTTCCGGCACGCGGTGGCTCACGTACGCAAAGACGTCCGCGAAGATGCGGCGGTAGAATTCGCCCGCCTGGTCTTGCCCATTGAACAGGAGCTTGGTGCGTTCGCGCAGGTCGTCGACGTTTTTGGCGGCGGCGAGGGTGGCGAACTGGACTTTCTGTTTGGGCTTGTACTCCAGGGTCTTGAGGTCCAACGCATGGATTTCCTTCTTGCCGTCGGTCACCACCTTCTTGTAGAAGCCTTGGCCCGACTTGCTCCCCAGCCAACCTTGGTCGACCAAGTGCTGGACGTAGGAAGGGATGGCGAACACTTCCGCCCGCTCGTCGTTGGGGCAGTTGTTGGCCACGCCTTTGGCGACGTGAACGAGGGTGTCCAAACCCACGACGTCGCACGTGCGGAACGTTGCACTCTTGGGACGTCCCATCGCCGGTCCCGTCAATTTGTCGATGGCCTCGACGCTCAGCCCCATGTCTTCCACGGTGTGGAAGAGCGCTTGGATGGCGAAGACGCCCACGCGGTTTGCGATGAACGCTGGCGTGTCTTTGCAGAGCACACTTTGCTTCCCGAGAATGCGCTCGCCGTAGGCGGTGAAGAAGTCCAACACTTCGGGCAGCGTGTCCGGCCCGGGAATGATCTCCAAAAGCTGCAAGTAGCGCGGCGGGTTGAAAAAGTGGGTGCCGCAGAAATGCTTTCGGAAGTCCTCGCTGCGCCCCTCGGCGAGCATGCCAATGGGAATGCCACTCGTGTTCGACGTGATGAACGTTCCGGGCTTGCGATGCTGTTCCACCCGTTCAAAGAGCTGTTGCTTGATGTCGAGTCGCTCCACGATGACCTCGATGATCCAATCGAACTCGGAGATGCGGGGCAGGTCGTCGTCAAAGTTTCCCGTTTCGATGCGGGAGGCAAACCGCTTGCTGTAGATCGGGGACGGCTTGGACTTGAGGGCTTTGGCCAAATGGCCGGCCGCCACGCCGTCTCGCGGCCCATCCTCGGCGGGCAGGTCGAGCAACATGACCTCCGCGCCGCATTGGGCGAGGTGGCATGCGATGGCCGACCCCATCACGCCGGAGCCGAGCACGGCCACGCGTTTGATTCGGTGGAAGGGGAGGGAAGTTGTCATTTCTGGAGAGATTCGGTTTGAGGTTGCCAGTTGGTAGGAATCAACTGGTCCGGGCATTCGAGGATTTCATTGAGGCGCGCAAGGCCTTGAAGGAGTTGTGCAACCGCGTCGTCCCCAAGGAGCTCGTGGAGTTGGGCATTCAGTTCGATGACGAGTTCGCGGGTTTGGCGACGGGCTTTGACGCCTTCCTCGGTGAGGAAGACCCGAACCGACCGACGGTCCGTGGCGTCCGGTCGTCGCTCGATAAGCCCGCGATCTTCCATACCCTTGAGGGTTCGGGAAAGGCTCGTGGCCTCCATCCCCATGCGTGGCCCAAGCTTGGTGCTGGGTGTTCCTTCCCGTTCAATGCTCAACAACGCGTAGCCTACGCTCATGCTGATGCCGTGCGATTCCGCGAGGCTGGTGTAGAGCCTGGCCAACTTGGTCCAGGCCCACCGCAATTGAAAATCAATGGTCTCTTGCGCATTCATTGCTTCCAAGGTACACGAAGTGTCCTGTGCGCGCATAGCATTTCGTCGTTTTTCTGTGCGCGCACAGGAATATTTCGCGGAATCGCAAAGGTTACCTTCGCTGCATGAACGAAACTCCAGAGGAATTGCCGGGACCCCAACGCGTGGGAGCCTTGCCTCGGTTGGCGGCGGCCCTTCTCGATTACGTGTTGTCGACGTTGTTGACCATGGTGGTGGCTTGGAAAGGCTGGGGGTGGCAGGCCTTGGTGGAGAATTTGCAGGGCCTCGAAGAGTTGATGAGCTTGTACGAGCCCGTCGAGGAGGCCTTGGTGGAGGCGGGGCTGGTGGGCGGAGTGATGGGCTTGCTTGGAGCGACGGCGCTCATGTCCGTGGTTTACCCCTTGGTCGAGGGGCTGACCGGGGCCAGTCCAGGCAAGTGGATCCTTCGGTTGCGCGTGGGGCGTCAAGACGGCGCTTCTGGCGAAGTCGTGCTTTACCTGAAGCGCTTCGCCGTGAAGTTCATTCGTCCGGTCATGATGGCCTTGTCGGCTGCGACGGGAATGGGTGTGCTGGCTTGGTTGTCGGGTCCTGCGGGCACCGTCATGGCGGTGGGCACCTTGCTGCTTTTGGCTTCGCACAAGCAGGCTCTTCACGACAAACTTGCGGGCACTGCGGTGTACCGCCGACTTGAGTTGGACGGCCAATAGGGGACGTCTTTGGATGGCGTCGCGATATCTTTGCGCCAACCTGTGGGAATGAAACGCCTTCTCTTTTTCTTGTTGACGTCGTGTGCGCTTGGATTGACTTCGAATGTCGTCCGCGGGCAACGCACTTGTGGCATGGACTCGGTCCGAGCGCACATGATGGGCCTGCCGCAGGTTTGGGAGTCGCATGAGTTGCGCATGAATGCCATGCGCGATGTGCTCCAAGATCAGGGGGACCGATCCGATTGCGACAACGTGTTGCTGATCCCGGTTGCGGCCCACTTCCAAAACACAGGCATTCCCCTCGACTGCGCCATTGACATGGCCCTTTCCCAAGTGGATGCGATGAACGCGGATTTTGCCGCCACCAATGTGGACATCGCGGAGTGGGAAGATCTTCAGCCAGGATTGTGGCCGGGCATCAACAATGGGGAGTCATGCATCCAGTTTTGCTTGGCCACGCTGAATCACCCAGCGGGATTCGGATTGGCGGAAGGCGATTATGCCGTGACGCTCGACCAAACCACGGGCGACTTTGACGGAGCGTGGTCGGGCTACTTGAATTTCTTCGTGCGCACCATTGGGGGAGGGACACTCGGTTATTCACCTCTCGGTGGACAAGGCAACGGGGACGGCGTGACGGTGGATCCCGCCTATTTTGGATCGGTGTCGTGCGGTGGCAACACGGTCAGTGCGCCTTACCACCTCGGCCGAACCATGACCCACGAAGTGGGGCACTACATGTCGCTTGACCATCCATGGGGTGGCGGAGGATGTGCGAGCACCGACGGCATTGCGGATACTCCTGTAACCGACAATCCACAATTCGGATGCCCCAGCGGGCAAAGCATCGTCAATTGCACCGAGCCCATCCTGTGGCCGACCTACATGGAGTATTGCGACGACGCTTGTTTGTTCATGTTTTCTGCCGGACAGGTGGCCCAAATGGACGCCTACGCCACCGCCAACTTGCAGGGCATGTTGACCAACTCAGCGACTGCTTGCCAAGAAGCGGCGTGCCTCGGTTTTAATGTCAACGTGGCGGTGAGCCACGAGACGTGCACTGGCGACAACGGCTCCGTGGTCGCGACTCCACTTGGAGGGACCGGTCCCTATGCATTCTCGTTGCAAGGAGGGGGAGGCGCAGGCAGTGGTTCGTGGACGGCCCTTGATGCGGGGGACTACACGGTCACGGTGGAGGACGCCAACGAATGTCCTTTCCTGTTGGACGTCACGCTGGTTCGGGAGGAAGCCAACCTGGAATTGGTGGGGGCTTCGGATGAATACTGTTCGGATGCCTCAGGCCGAATTGAAGTGGTGGACTACGAACCGTCCGTTCTGGAGTACAGTTTGGACGGCGTCACGTGGGAACCGACGGGCGTCTTTGAGGGCTTGTCGGGAGGAGATTACGTCGTGGAGGTTCGCAACGACAACGGGTGCACCGGGACGGTCGCCGTGGCGCTGGAAAACGTCAGCGACCTTGTCGTCCAGGTGTCTTCGGTCGGCGTGTCGTGCGACTGGGTCGACAACGGTCAAATCGTGGTCAAGGCCTACGGTGCGGCGCCCCCAGTGACCTATCTCTTGAACGACGGACAGGATTTCTCGGTGAGCGAATCGTCCACGCAGACCTTCGCCATGCTGGCCACGGGCGCCTACGAAGTCCAGGTCCTCGACGCGGAAGGTTGTGCCTCAGAACGCGACGTCGAAGTGGGGCTGGACTATTCCCTTGCTGCGGACAACTGCCCATGCATGGTCTACGTGCCCAACGCGTTCACGCCGGATCGTGACGGGAGAAACGAAGCCTTCGGATTCGAGGCGAACTGCCCGTTGACTGCGGTTCACTTGGAAGTGTTCGACCGGTGGGGGCGTCTGGTGTTTGAAACGTGGGACGCCGACAAAAAATGGAACGGCACGGGTATGGGGTACGTCGGAGAGGGGGAATACTACGTGCCGACCGACGTGTACATGTACCGGCTCGCCTACCGGTGGGGTGTGGACGGCAACCAAGGGATCGAGCCGCAACTCGAGACGGGGACCGTCACGGTCATACGCTGACCGGCGGCAAAGGCATCAGTCCTGTTTTTTTAACCTCTTTAGGAGACAAATCGTCCGTCCGCCATGCGGAGGGTGCGGTCCGCGCGCGCGGCGAGCTCTTCGTTGTGGGTGACGAGAACGACGGTTTGGCCGTGGCGTTCGCGCAAGTCGAAGAAGAGGTCGTGCAGGAGGGCGGCGTTTTCGGAGTCCAGGTTGCCTGAGGGCTCGTCGGCAAGCAGAACTTTGGGACGGTTCATGAGCGCGCGCGCCACCGCCACACGCTGCTGTTCCCCTCCAGACAATTCCGAGGGGTTGTGCTCCAATCGGTGACCAAGTCCCAACTCCTGCAGAAGCGCTTCAGCGCGTGGTGTGGCCTCGGCGGCCGACGTCCCGGCAATCCATGCCGGCATGAGCACGTTTTCGAGGGCGCTGAATTCGGGCAGAAGCCGGTGAAACTGGAACACGAAGCCCAAATTGGCGTTCCGAAACGCACTCAATTCGCGCCTCGACAGCCCGGCTGTGGACTGGCCGCCGATCCGGACCTCACCCTCATCCGGAAGGTCCAGGGTTCCCAGGATCTGCAAGAGGGTGGTTTTTCCTGCCCCGGAAGCTCCAACAATGGAAATCACTTCGCCTTCCGACACAGACAGGTTCACGCCTCGGAGAACCTCCAAGTCGCCAAACCGTTTGACGATGTTCGTGGCTTGAATCACGCCTGAAAGCTACTACCTTTGCGGCCGATTCACACAACCCATTTGGCATGAACATCCACGAATACCAAGGCAAAAGCATCCTCGAATCGTTTGGCGTAGCCATCCAGCGGGGCAAGGTCGCCGACACCCCTGAAGCCGCGCATGAGGCCGCCGTCGCCTTGGCCGAAGAAACCGGAACCGGGTGGTTCGTGTTGAAAGCCCAGATTCATGCGGGTGGCCGTGGAAAGGGTGTGGTCACGGAAACAGGGTCGCACGGCGTGGTGCTCGCCAAGGGGTTGGAGCACGTGAAAGAGAAGGCAGCTGGCATTTTGGGCGGTCACCTTGTCACAGCCCAAACGTCCAAGGACGGAAAGCAGGTAAATAAGGTCCTCATCGCGGAGGACGTGTATTACCCAGGCGAAAGCGAGCCCTCTGAATACTACATGAGTGTGCTCCTCGACCGCGCTTCTGGCAAGAACATCATCATGTACTCTCCAGAAGGAGGTATGGACATTGAAGCGGTGGCGGAGAAGACGCCTCATTTGATTTTCAAAGAAGAAGTCGACCCCGCTGTGGGTCTTCAGGGATTCCAGTCGCGCCGCATTGCCTTCAACCTCGGCTTGTCAGGCCAGGGGTTTAAGCAAATGGTGAAGTTCACTCAGTCCCTGTACGCCGCATACGTCGGCTGCGACGCTGCGATGTTTGAAATCAACCCGGTATTGAAGACGTCGGACGACAAAATCATCGCGGTGGACTCCAAAGTGAGCTTGGACGGCAACGCGCTGTACCGCCATCCCGATTACGCCGCGATGCGCGACACCTCTGAGGAAGACCCCACGGAAGTGGAAGCCGACGAGGCGGGTTTGAATTACGTGAAGCTCGACGGCAACGTCGGCTGCATGGTGAACGGCGCGGGATTGGCCATGGCCACCATGGACATCATCAAGCTCAGCGGCGGTGAGCCCGCCAACTTCTTGGATGTGGGAGGAACGGCCGACGCGGCCCGTGTGGAGAAGGCGTTCCGCATCATCTTGAAAGACCCCGCGGTGAAGGCCATTTTGGTCAACATTTTCGGCGGCATTGTCCGTTGCGACCGCGTGGCGCAAGGGGTGGTGGATGCCTGCAAGAACATGAGCGACATCAACGTGCCGATCATTGTGCGTCTTCAGGGCACCAACGCCGAAGAAGCCAAGAAGATCATCGACGAGTCAGGGCTCGAGGTGCGCAGCGCAATTTTGCTGAAGGAAGCTGCGGATGCTGTGGCGGACGTCCTCGCCTGATCCATCCCTGCTTAACCGCGTGGCTTGCGCCGCGCGACGTGAAGGCCATCCCGAAGGGGCAACACCACGTTGTCCAGCTCCGGATGGCCTTTCATGTATTCGTTGAGTTCGTGAATGCGGGTGGCGTAGGGGTCTTGGCTTGTGCCGTCCACGACACGCAACACCTCGCCCCACCACAGGACGTTGTCCACGACGATCCAGCCGCCGTCTCTCATGTGGCCCACTGCCCAGTCGACGTAGGTGCGTTGATGCTCCTTGTCCGCATCGACGAAGATCACGTCTAAAGGACGGGAATCTTCTTGGAACAACACCCCGCTTTGGAGCACCTCAAGCGCCTTTCCGACGTGACGGCGGATGCGGTGAGTGATTCCAAGTTGCTCCCAGTGCGTGCTTTGAATGCCGTGCAGTTCGTCATTGACATCGACGGTGTCCACGGCCCCATCTTCGCTCAGGCCTTCGGCCCAACATGCCGTGGCGTACCCGGTGAAGGTTCCGAGTTCGAGCACGCGCTGGGGACGAATCATGTGGCTCATCATCGCGACCAACCTGCCCTGCAGTTCGTCACAAAGCATTTGGGGCTTCACGGTTTGTGTCCACGTGGCGCGTCGAAGGGCCTCCAGTCCCTGAGGCTCAGGGCTTGACCAAGACGTGGCGTATTCGTGCAGCGCGTCGTCGAGTCCGTGGTTTCCAAGCTGTGGGATGCGGGGTGGTTTGCCTCGTCGTTTGGCCATGCCGCGAAGCTACCACAGACGCGCGGTCGTGCGTACCTTCGAGGGCGATGGGCAAGCGCAAAACGGGCCGCAACCGCGGTGACAACGACGGCATGGTCTTCAGCACCAATCCGGGATATTCGTGGGACGATGAAGATCAAGAGGACGAGGAGTGGTCTGTGGGGCAGTGCGCCACGCTTTACGTGAGCCTTGACCGCAAGCAGCGTGCTGGCAAGCCCGTCACGCTGGTGGAGGGGTTTGACGGTCCGGCTTCGGAGTTGCTCCTCTTAGGCAAGGCACTGAAACAGCAATGCGGAGTGGGTGGGGCCGTCAAGGAAGGCTGCATCTTGATTCAAGGCGATCACCGCGACAAAGTCGTGGCTCGTTTGGACTCCCTCGGCTACCAAACCAAACAAAAAGGCGGATGAACCTTTATTTGAAAACCCTTGCGGGCCTTGAGCCCTTGGCGGCTGAGGAATTGAAATCGGCTGGGGCGACCTCCATCGTTCCCGGTCGACGTGGAATCTCCTTTGAAGGGGACTCCAAGGTCTTGTACTCCATCTGCATGCACAGCCGGTTTTCGGTTCGCGTGCTCCGCCACTTGACCTCCTTTGAGGCTGCGACCCCCGACGACCTGTACCGAAACGGTGCGCGGTTTGCATGGGAGAACATTCTGGCTCCCGATGGGACGTTTGTGATTGATGCTACTGTGAATTCGGACGGCTTCTCTCACAGCCATTTTGCAGCGCTTAAGCTCAAAGACGCCATTGTCGACCGATTCCGTGGCAAGACGGGACAGCGTCCCAGCATCGACAAAGTGCGCCCAGATCTTCGACTGAACCTCCACATTGCTGGAGACAAAGTCACCTTATCGGTGGACGCCTCGGGAGACCAGCTGTCCCGTCGCGGTTACCGCCCCCGTACCGCCAAGGCGCCGCTGAACGAAGTGCTCGCGGCCGGCCTCCTTGCCCTCAGCGGGTGGCGTCCGGGAACCCCGCTTTACGACCCCATGTGCGGTTCGGGCACCTTTTCGACGGAGGCGGCGCTTTGGGCTTCAGGCCTTCCCATCCAAGCAGGGCGAAAGCACTTTGCTTTTATGGATTGGAGCGACTTCGATCCCCAGATTTGGAAGGAGGTCCGCGCAGAGGCCATGGCTGCAATCCAGCCTGTGCCGACCCAAATCTTTGCTTCAGACCAACATCCAGGCGCAGTACGCCAAACCATGGAAAGCCTCGGAGAAGCGGATGTGGAAGAGTGGGTGGACGTAAGGCAAGTGGACTTTTTCAAGCTTGAACCGAGAACCGAAGGGGGGGTGATGGTGTTGAATCCTCCGTACGGAGAGCGCATGGATCCGGGAGATGTGGTGGGTCTCTACGAGCAAATCGGAGACCGCCTCAAATTCCATTGGCCCGGATTTGACGCTTGGGTCATCTCGTCCAACGACGAGGCGCTGAAGCGTGTAGGCCTGCGCCCGCACAAACGCATTCCCGTCTTCAATGGCGCCTTGGAGTGCCGGTGGGCGGGATTCTCGATGTACAAAGGCAGCAAAGCCGACCAATTTAAAACGCCTCGTTCATGAGCCGACCTTGGGTGTTGATTTCTGGCGCTTCTTCAGGTTTTGGAGAAGCCACTGCCAAACTCCTGGCCTCCAAAGGCTGGAACCTTCTTTTGACAAGCCGACGTGAGGAGCGTCTTCAAACGGTCGCCGTAGCATGCATGTCACTGGGTGCCGTGGTGCACGTCGCGGCGTGGGACATGCGCGATCGAGAGGCCACCGACCAGGGTGTACAAACCTTGATGAATGCCGCAGGCATTTCCGCAATTGCAGGAGGGACTCCACTTGTGGCTTTGGTCAACAATGCAGGTCTTGCTGTGGGCAAGGGGCCCTTTGACGTCGGCCTGGAGGACGATTGGAATCGCATGCTCGACACCAATGTGAAGGGGTTGCTCTTCCTCGCGCGCGCGTGCGTGACGTTTATGTGCTCTGGATCACGCATGGTGAACATGGGCAGCATTGCCGGCAAGCAAGTCTATCCCGGAGGCAACGTGTACTGCGCATCCAAGCATGCCGTCGACGCCTTGTCCCAAGCCATGCGGATCGACCTTGTGGACCGCGGCATTGGGGTCAGCCAAATCTGCCCTGGCGCTGCCGAGACGGAATTCAGTGTGGTCCGGTTCAAGGGCGACCAGGAAGCGGCCGACGCGGTTTACCAAGGTTTTGACCCCCTCTTGGCGCAGGATATTGCCGAAGCGGTGGAGTTTGTGCTTTCGCGCCCCCCGCATGTGTGCATCAACGATTTGGTCATCATGCCCACCGCTCAGGCGAGTGCGCACCACCTGCACCGCAACACATGATGCCCTCACACACTCGTTTCTCCCTCCTCGCCCTCCTCGTCCTTTCCTTGCTTTGGGGGTGTCGTTTTGCAAAGACCCCCGTCGACCTTGTCATTCACAACGCTCATGTGGTGTGTTTGGATGGGGGAGGAGCAACGGCGCAAGCTCTCGCAATCCACCAAGGCCAAATCGTCGCCATCGGCAAAGAACACCAGATCCTCAACGCGTATCGCGGCGCTCAAGTGCATGACGTGGCAGGAGCCACGGTGTACCCGGGCCTCATCGATGCGCACAGCCACTTGCTCGGCTACGCGTTGAACCTGGCTCACACGGACCTGGTCGGCACGATCTCGTGGGACGAGGTGCTCCACCGCCTTCGGTCGGACCACGCCAACTCGAACGATCCGTGGGTCCGTGGCAGGGGTTGGGATCAAAACGACTGGCCCAACCCAGCGTTTCCCGACCGCACCGACCTAGACTCCTTGTTTCCCGACCGACCCGTCGCCTTGCAGCGCATTGACGGTCACGCGGTGTTGGCCAACCGTGTCGCCCTTGCCCAAACCGGCCTCCTCGATTCCAACGGCGTTCCCGGCGGCGAAATCCTGCGACGAGAGGACGGCACGCCCTCAGGAGTGCTCATCGACGGCGCCGCTGACTCCCTTCTTGCACGCATCCCCCAGCCGAGTCCTGCCCAAAAGACCCAGGCGCTCCTCCTCGCCCAACGAAACATTGTCGCTTCCGGATTGACCACCGTCACGGACGCGGGACTGGACGTGGAGGACATCGCCCTCCTCGATAGCCTCCACAAGACGGGCGACCTCCAACTGCGCGTCGTCGCGATGGCGAACCCCACCGAGGCCAACTTCGTGGCCATGTCGGAACGCGGCGGTTGGAGAACGCCTCGCCTCGTCGCCGAGTCGTTCAAGTTCTACATGGACGGAGCCCTCGGTTCACGGGGCGCGGCCCTCCTCGAACCCTACGACGATCGACCTGGTCACCGCGGTTTGTTGCTTCAATCCGTTCCTGAATACGAGGCTCAACTCGCGCGCATCTACAAGGACGGGTTTCAGGCCGCCACTCACGCCATTGGTGATTCGGCAGCCCGAATTGTACTCAGTGCTTATGAGAAGGTTCTGAAGGGGGCCAACGATCGCCGTTGGCGCATCGAGCACGCTCAAGTCATCCATCCCGACGACATGGGCAGGTTTGGACCTTCGAGCATCGTCCCCTCCGTCCAGCCCACGCATGCCACTTCAGACATGTACTGGGCAGGGCAGCGTCTCGGCCGGGGTCGCATCCGTCGAGCCTATGCCTACGCGGATCTGCTCGGTCAATTGGGCATGCTTCCTCTTGGGACGGATTTTCCCGTAGAGGACATCGATCCTCGCAAGACCTTCTTGGCGGCAGTCTCCCGCCAGGACGCCGAGCGCTATCCTCAGGAGGGCTTTCATCTGGACCAAGCCTTGTCGCCCCATCAATGCATGTTGGGCATGACGCTTTGGGCCGCCTTGGCCAGCCGCATGGAAGGCGAAGTGGGGTCGATCGAGGTAGGGAAGAGGGCGGACCTCGTCGTGGTCGACCGCAACTGGATCCAAATGGCCGATCCCCACGACGTCATGTCGTCCGAGATTCAGGCCACCTACATTGACGGCGTGCGAGTGCATGTCATCTCACAACTGTAAGCTCAACGCCCCATCCCTCCAATGCCATGACGCGCATCTTGTCCTTTGCCTTCATCTTTGTCACTGCAGTCGTCGTGGCCTATTTCATGTACTTCCGCCCCGAGAAGGATCTGCCCGTTTACCAGCCATCTGAATTGAACCCTGCATTGGTGGATCCCTCCGCCATGCGTGCAGAGGACCACCGGATCCTTGATTTCGAGTTGATCAATCACCTGGGAGACACCGTCACCTTGGCGGACGTTCAAGGCCAAATCCTCGTGGTCGACTTCTTCTTCACCCGTTGCGCAACCATTTGTCCGTTAATGACGAAGAACCTCCAACGCGTTCACGACCGTTTGGATCCATCGGCCCCAGTCCAAATCTTAAGTCACAGCGTCACCCCCGCTGCGGACAGCGTGTCCGTGTTGCGGGCCTATGCCGACAAGCACGGCGCCAATTCCGACCTCTGGTGGTTTCTCACAGGCACCAAATCCGAGATTTATTCCCTGGCGCGCAAGTCGTATTTCTCGTGTTTGGACGAAGGAGATGGGGGGTTGCAGGACTTTGTGCACACCGAGAACATCGTGCTCGTGGATGAGAAGGGCAGGTTGCGCGGGTTTTATGACGGCACCGATTCAAAGGCGATGTCTCTTCTGTTCAATGACTTACAGTTCTTGCTCGAAAAAAAGTCTGACAAAATTTGAGTTTGGCCTTGGTGTAGGGAAGAGATGCACTACCTTTGCGCCCGCTTTCAACGGAAGGTGATTCACTCTTGACAGACGGTTGGCAAGGCAGCCAAAAAAAAGTTTCCCCATCGTTTGGTGGATGAAACAAACTGACTACCTTTGCGGCCGCTTTCGAAGGAAGGCGAAACTCTTTGAAAAGTTGGACGAATGAGGAAGTCGAAAAAAAAACCGACATTCATTTGGTGGTTTAATAAACCGACATACCTTTGCCGTCCGCTTTAAGGAAAGCAATCAACGATGGGCTTCGGCCCTGAATCGATACAAACGTTCTTTGACTTGATGCAGCAGCCCAAATCCATCTTCGCAAGAAGATGGTCATTTCACTCTTCGGAGTGAGGTGAAATCCACTCCCCCCCCGGGGGGTGGCATCGACTCCTTCGGGAGAAGATGAAAAACGATTCCAGAGAGTCAACCATATCAAACACTTACAATGGAGAGTTTGATCCTGGCTCAGGATGAACGCTAGCGGCAGGCCTTACACATGCAAGTCGAGGGGTAACAGGGAAAAGCTTGCTTTTCCGCTGACGACCGGCGCACGGGTGCGTAACACGTATGCAACCTACCTCTTACTGGGGGATAGCCCAGAGAAATTTGGATTAACACCCCATAGTATCACCAGTTCGCATGTTCAGGTGATTAAAGGTTACGGTAAGAGATGGGCATGCGCCCCATTAGCTAGTTGGTGAGGTAACGGCTCACCAAGGCTACGATGGGTAGGGGGTCTGAGAGGACTATCCCCCACACTGGTACTGAGACACGGACCAGACTCCTACGGGAGGCAGCAGTGAGGAATATTGCGCAATGGACGAAAGTCTGACGCAGCCATGCCGCGTGCAGGATGACGGCGCTATGCGTTGTAAACTGCTTTTATATGCCAAGAAACCTTCGGACGTGTCCGAAGCTGACGGTAGCATATGAATAAGCACCGGCTAACTCCGTGCCAGCAGCCGCGGTAATACGGAGGGTGCAAGCGTTATCCGGATTTATTGGGTTTAAAGGGTCCGTAGGCGGATCATTAAGTCAGTGGTGAAAGCCGGCAGCTCAACTGTCGAACTGCCATTGATACTGATGATCTTGAATACGGTTGAAGTTGGCGGAATAGGTCATGTAGCGGTGAAATGCTTAGATATGACCTAGAACACCGATTGCGAAGGCAGCCAACTAAGCCGTTATTGACGCTGAGGGACGAAAGCGTGGGGAGCGAACAGGATTAGATACCCTGGTAGTCCACGCCGTAAACGATGATTACTCGGTATTGGCTTCGGTCAGTGCCCAAGCGAAAGTGATAAGTAATCCACCTGGGGAGTACGCCCGCAAGGGTGAAACTCAAAGGAATTGACGGGGGCCCGCACAAGCGGTGGAGCATGTGGTTTAATTCGATGATACGCGAGGAACCTTACCAGGGTTTAAATGCAGAACGACAGGGGTGGAAACACCCCCTTCTTCGGACGGACTGCAAGGTGCTGCATGGTTGTCGTCAGCTCGTGCTGTGAAGTGTCGGGTTAAGTCCCATAACGAGCGCAACCCCCATTTCTAGTTGCCAGCGGTTCGGCCGGGGACTCTAGAGAAACTGCCAGCGTAAGCTGTGAGGAAGGTGGGGATGACGTCAAATCATCACGGCCCTTACATCCTGGGCCACACACGTGCTACAATGGTGGGGACAACAGGTTGCCAACCCGCGAGGGTGAGCCAATCCCAAAACCCCATCTCAGTTCGGATCGGAGTCTGCAACTCGACTCCGTGAAGTTGGAATCGCTAGTAATCGCGGATCAGCCATGCCGCGGTGAATACGTTCCCGGGCCTTGTACACACCGCCCGTCAAGCCATGGAAGCTGGGGGCGCCTGAAGTCGGTCACCGTAAGGAGCTGCCTAGGGCGAATCTGGTAACTGGGGCTAAGTCGTAACAAGGTAGCCGTACCGGAAGGTGCGGCTGGATTATCTCCTTTTTAGAGAAACGACAATCTGGTTTCGTTGGGCTGCTGCATCATTCTTCTTTTCCGTCTTATATCTAGTCCTGTAGCTCAGTTGGTTAGAGCACTACACTGATAATGTAGGGGTCAGCAGTTCAAATCTGCTCAGGACTACGGTGAAGATGGGGAATTAGCTCAGCTGGCTAGAGCGCCTGCTTTGCACGCAGGAGGTCATCGGTTCGACTCCGATATTCTCCACTAAAAGAAGTTCTTTGACGTACTGGTAGAAGATAGCGATATTGATAAGTAAAGAAGGGCAGTAGGCGGATGCCTTGGCTCTCAACAGCGATGAAGGACGTGATAAGCTGCGATAAGCCATGCTGAGGTGCAAATAACCTTTAAGGCATGGATTTCCGAATGGGGCAACCCGGCATGTTGAAGACATGTCACCGAAAGGAGCAAACCCGGAGAACTGAAACATCTAAGTACCCGGAGGAAAAGAAAACAATAGTGATTCCCTAAGTAGCGGCGAGCGAACGGGGAATAGCCCAAACCAACATTGTTTCGGCATTGTTGGGGTTGTAGGACGGACATAATCCGATTCAAAGTCTGCAGAACCATCTGGAAAGTTGGGCCACAGCGGGTGATAGCCCCGTATGCAGGTAGAGATGAGGTGGACCGGATCCTGAGTAGCGCGGAACATGTGAAATTCTGTGTGAATCTGCCAGAACCATCTGGTAAGGCTAAATATGTTGAGAGACCGATAGTGAACAAGTACCGTGAGGGAAAGGTGAAAAGTACCCTGAAAAAGGGAGTGAAATAGTACCTGAAACCTACTGTCTACAAGCGGTCGAAGCCTTCGGGCGACGGCGTGCCTTTTGCATAATGATCCTACGAGTTACTCCTCTCTAGCAAGGTTAAGGGCTTCAGGTCCGTAGCCGAAGCGAAAGCAAGTCTTAAATAGGCGTATAGTTAGAGGGGGTAGACGCGAAACCTGGTGATCTACCCATGGTCAGGTTGAAGCCTCGGTAATACGAGGTGGAGGACCGAACCCGGAGACGTTGAAAAGTCTTGGGATGAACTGTGGGTAGGGGTGAAAGGCCAATCAAACTGGGAAATAGCTCGTTCTCCCCGAAATGCATTTAGGTGCAGCCTCGGAATCGAGTGTCATAGAGGTAGAGCTACTGATTGGGCTAGGGGGCTTCACCGCCTACCAAACCCTAATAAACTCCGAATGCTATGACATATATCCGGGAGTGAGGGCATGGGTGCTAAGGTCCATGTCCGAGAGGGAAAGAACCCAGACTATCTGCTAAGGCCCCCAAATTCGGGCTAAGTTCATCAAACGTGGTGTGGTTGCATTGACAGCTAGGATGTTGGCTTGGAAGCAGCCATTCATTTAACGAGTGCGTAACAGCTCACTAGTCGAGCGACCATGCGTGGATAATAATCGGGGATAAGCCCGGTGCCGAAGCAGTAGATTTATGGTAGGGGAGCATTCTAGCGGCGCTGAAGGTGTGGCGTGAGCCATGCTGGAGCTTCTAGAAAAGAAAATGTAGGAATGAGTAACGACAAAGCGGGCGAGAAACCCGCTCACCGTAAGGCTAAGGTTTCCTGATCAACGCTAATCGGATCAGGGTTAGTCGGGACCTAAGGGGAACCCGAAAGGGGTACTCGATGGAAAACAGGTTAATATTCCTGTACCTGCTGCACATTAAAAGTGACGGAGACATGTAGTGTTTACGTGCTGACGGAATAGCACGTTGAGCCGAGCCTTCTGGGCGAAGCGAAAGCATGAACTGGCTTCCAAGAAAAGCAAGTGTAGCGGCCCGTACCGCAAACCGACACAGGTAGCCAAGGAGAGTATCCTAAGGTGCTCGAGTGATTCATGGTTAAGGAACTAGGCAAATTGGTCTCGTAACTTCGGAAGAAGAGACGCTCTTCGGAGCCGCAGTGAATAGGCCCAAGCGACTGTTTATCAAAAACACATGGCTTTGCTAAATCGAAAGATGACGTATAAGGCCTGACACCTGCCCGGTGCTGGAAGGTTAAGGGGAGATGTTAGCTTCGGCGAAGCATTGAACTGAAGCCCCAGTAAACGGCGGCCGTAACTATAACGGTCCTAAGGTAGCGAAATTCCTTGTCGGGTAAGTTCCGACCTGCACGAATGGTGTAACGATTTGGGCACTGTCTCAACCATGAGCTCGGTGAAATTGTAGTATCGGTGAAGATGCCGATTACCCGCAATGGGACGAAAAGACCCCGTGAACCTTTACTATAGCTTTGCATTGACATTGATTATTTGATGTGTAGGATAGGTGGGAGACTTTGAAGTGGCCTCGCCAGGGGCTGTGGAGTCATCCTTGAAATACCACCCTTTACATAGTTGATGTCTAACCCCTTCGGGGACAGTGCATGGTGGGTAGTTTGACTGGGGTGGTCGCCTCCAAAAGAGTAACGGAGGCTTCTAAAGGTACCCTCAGTACGGTTGGTAATCGTACGTAGAGTGCAATGGCATAAGGGTGCTTGACTGCGAGACTTACAAGTCGAACAGGTACGAAAGTAGAGCATAGTGATCCGGTGGTTCCGCATGGAAGGGCCATCGCTCAAAGGATAAAAGGTACTCCGGGGATAACAGGCTGATCACTCCCAAGAGCTCACATCGACGGAGTGGTTTGGCACCTCGATGTCGGCTCGTCACATCCTGGGGCTGGAGAAGGTCCCAAGGGTTGGGCTGTTCGCCCATTAAAGTGGCACGCGAGCTGGGTTCAGAACGTCGTGAGACAGTTCGGTCTCTATCTATTGTGGGCGTTTGAAACTTGAGCGGACCTGACCCTAGTACGAGAGGACCGGGTTGGACATACCTCTGGTGTATCTGTTGTGGCGCCAGCTGCACTGCAGAGTAGCTACGTATGGATGAGATAAGCACTGAAAGCATCTAAGTGCGAAACTCACCGCGAGATGAGGTTTCATTGAGGGTCGTTGTAGACGACAACGTTGATAGGCCGCAGGTGTAAAGGCAGTGATGTCAAAGCCGAGCGGTACTAATTACCCGAAAGCTTATCAGTCTCCAATCTTCTACCAGTATGTCATCCTATTTGTGGATGATTCCAATGAGCGCATTGGTTATTGCCTACATGAACGTTAGGTGTCTATTGCGGTGAGGTCCACCTCTTTCCATTCCGAACAGAGAAGTTAAGCTCATCAGCGCAGATGGTACTGCTACGGCGGGAGAGTATGTCGACGCCATCCTTGGGGCCCTTCGGGGCCCCTTTTTTTTTGCCTGCAATTTTGCGAATTTCGCGCGACCATGAACAATCTCGTTGCCATTGTAGGACGTCCCAACGTCGGGAAGTCCACCCTTTTTAATCGCTTGACCGAGTCACGTGAGGCGATCACGGACGACACAAGTGGGACAACGCGCGATCGGAAATACGGGAGTGTCATTTGGACCAATCACCAATTCAACATCATTGACACGGGAGGCTGGATCACAAAGAGTGACGACAGTTTCGAAGCTGCCATTCGGGGTCAAGTTGAAATCAGTTTAGAAGAGGCGGATTTGATTTTGTTCATGGTGGAGATCGGCGTCGGAGTGACGGATTTGGACTTGGACATAGCCAACTTGCTTCGTAGGACGGGGAAGCCGGTGATGTTGGTGTGCAATAAGGTGGATACATCGGCCCACGATGTCGGGGCGGAGGAATTTTACAGCTTGGGTCTGGCAGATGAAATCCACAGCATTTCGGCCAACAATGGCTACGGAACAGGGGAGTTGTTGGACGCTGTCGTGGCGGCCTTGCCTCCAATGCCAGAGCAAGATGAGTTGGGATTGCCCAAATTGGCCGTCGTGGGAAAGCCGAATGTGGGGAAGAGCACTTTCATCAACACCATTCTAGGCGTCGAAAGGAACATCGTGACGGACATCGCGGGAACCACCAGGGACAGTGTACACACGAGGTACCAGATGTTTGGGTTTGACTTTGAGATTGTCGATACGGCGGGATTGAGGAGGAAGAAACAGATTTCGGATCACTTGGAATTTTACAGCACGGTCAGGACCATCAAAGCCATCGATCAGAGTGACGTGTGTTTGCTCATGTTGGATGGGAGTGACCCCATGGGACGGCAGGACCTGAATATTTTTTGGCAGATTGTCGAGAGCTACCGTGGCGTGGTGATTGTGGTGAACAAATGGGATTTGGTGGAGAAGGAGACAAACACCATGCGAGACATGGAGGAGATGATTCGAGAAAGGACCTCGCCGTTTACGGACATTCCCATTGTATTCACCTCCAACGTGAAAAAGCAGAGGGTGCTTCAGGCGTTGGAAACGGCGCTTGAAGTGCGTCAGGCACGGGCTTCGAAGGTCCCAACGAGCGAGTTGAACGATGTGATGCTGCCCATCATTGAGCACAACCCACCGCCTGCTTGGAAAGGCAAGTATGTGAAAATCAAGTATGTGACTCAAATTCCGTCGCAGACGCCGACGTTTGCGTTCTTTTGCAACCTGCCGCAGTACATCCGAGACCCTTACAAGCGTTTTTTGGAGAATAAGCTCCGTGAACATTATGACTTCACAGGGGTGCCGATTCGCCTGTTTTTCCGAAAGAAGTAAGTTCTCTGTTCTCGGTCGCAACGGGGAACGTGCGGGTGTTACATTTGAGAACAGTCCAATTTCGTAGAACGAGCAAGATGAGCTACTTTTTTACCTCCGAATCAGTTTCAGAAGGACACCCCGACAAGGTGGCGGATGCCATTTCGGATGCCTTGATTGATCACTTCTTGGCCTTTGACGCTTCTTCGAAAGTGGCCTGTGAAACGCTGGTCACCACCGGTCAAGTGATGCTCGCTGGTGAAGTGAAATCGGAAGCGTATTTGGACGTGCAAAAAATTGCACGTGACACGATCGCAGGGATCGGCTACACCAAGAGCGAGTACCAATTCGATTCGGCGTCCTGTGGCGTGTTGAGTGCGATTCACGAGCAAAGTGCCGACATCAATCAGGGTGTAGAACGCACGAATCCGGAGGAACAGGGGGCCGGTGATCAGGGGATGATGTTTGGGTACGCTTGCCGGGAAACCGACAACTACATGCCGCTTGCCCTCGAATTGTCTCATCGGTTGCTCCGGGAGTTGGCTGCGATTCGCAAGGCAGGAAAGGAAATGACCTACTTGCGCCCAGATTCGAAAAGTCAAGTGACGATCGAGTATGAAAACGACGGTTCGCCCAAGCGCATCGAGGCCGTGGTGGTGAGCACGCAGCATGACGAGTTTGGCTCAAGCGATGAGGAGATGCTCGCCCAAATCAAGGCGGATGTGGCCAACATTTTGATCCCTAGGGTCAAGGCATCCATGAGTGAGCGCGTTCAGGCGTTGTTTGCCGGAGACCACAAACTGCATGTGAATCCGACGGGCAAATTCGTCATTGGTGGACCGCATGGTGACACGGGATTGACCGGGCGGAAAATCATCGTAGACACGTACGGCGGAAAGGGTGCCCACGGCGGTGGCGCCTTCAGTGGCAAAGACCCTTCCAAGGTGGATCGGTCCGCGGCCTATGCAACGCGACATGTGGCGAAGAACCTGGTGGCTGCAGGCGTTTGCGACGAAGTGCTTGTCCAAGTGGCCTATGCCATTGGTGTGGCTGAACCCGTAGGGTTGTATGTCAACACGTACGGCACGTCGAAAGTGGATGTCTCTGACGGAGAAATCGCCAATCGCATCGCACGGATCTTCCCCATGCGTCCGTACCACATTGAACAACGATTCAAGCTTCGCACCCCCATCTACACAGAAACGGCGGCCTACGGCCACATGGGGCGTCCATGTGAAACGGTCACAAAGCGTTTTGAAGCCCATGCGGGAGGGCAGGTGAAGGAGGTCACGGTGGAGTTGTTCCCTTGGGAAAAGCTCGACAAGGTGGACGACGTCAAGCAGGCGTTTGGCTTGTGAGCAAGGCTGAGGGGTTAGAAGACGAAGTCGTACCCTTTGAGTTTCATTAGGCTGTAAGCTTCGGCATTGAAGCTGAAGAGAAGGCTGCCTTTGTGTTGGCCGTATCCTGAACCGTCGGATTTTTTCTCGAGATCAATCAAGAGTTTCGACTTGAACAGCTTCTTTCGGAAGTTTCGTTTGTCGAACTTCTTGTCCATCGCCTTCTCGTAGAGGTTTTGGAGTTGGCCAAGGGTGAACTCTTGAGGCAAGAGGTCGAAGCCCACGGGTCGACGGCGGACGCGACGCTTCAGGCGTTCACGCGCGTAGCTCACGATTTCATTGTGATCAAATGCCAGGTCGGGCACCTCAGAAACAGGCACCCAATGCATGCCGTGCTGTTCCCACTTTTCCGTTTGGAAGTCGTCCGTGTGGACCAAAGCGTAGTGAGCAATGTTCACCACACGGCCGCCGGGGTGTCTAAACACTTGACCAAAGGCGCGAAGTTGTTCGACCGTACTGGGGTTTTCGTACCCAAACAAATCGCTGAACATCTTCTTTGCGGACAGGAGAAGCTCCTCATTGACTTTCAAGTATCGGCTGGGAAGAAACAAGGCTCCTTGGAAGGGGGGGCGGGTGCTGCGCGCCAACAGAATTTTGAGTTCAACCCCATCAAAGCCGAAAACGACCAAACTCGTGGAAAGCGCCACTTCAAAGTGTGGTTCCTCCTGCGGAAACTGCAACATTTCTCCCATGCTGCAAAAGTAGAAGTACGGCTCGAGCTGGCCAACGGATTCAGGTTTCGTTGTGCAAAACAGGGGTGAAAACATGTGAACAACGGACGTGAAGCGCGACGTACCTTTCACCTCCATGTTTGAATCTCCCTCTTCCGCCCAATCCGCTTCGCAGGGCCGTCCTCGCGACCTCGTTCGAACAGGACACAGCCTCGTGCCTGGAGCTAAAGTTCAACCCCAAGCCAAGGAATTGGAGGAGGTGGTTCTCGGAGCCATGATGATGGAGAAAGCAGCTGTCAATGCGGTCATTGACGTGTTGCAACCCGAGAGCTTTTACGTGGAGGCGCATGGAGAGGTTTTTCGTGCGATTCAATCGCTCTTCAACAAATCAGAGCCCATTGACTTGCTGACCGTCACAGAGCAATTGAGGAGCGATGGCAAACTCGACATGTTGGGTGGAAGTCATCGTGTGGCCGAATTGACCACTCGCGTTGCGAGCAGTGCCAACGTTGAATTTCACGCGCGGATCATTGCCCAAAAACACATTCAGCGCGAATTGATTCGAGTCTCCAACACCATCATCGAAAAGGCGTACGACGAAACGTCAGATGTGTTCGACTTGCTCGATGAAGCCGAATCGAAGCTCTTTGAAGTCGCTGAAGGCAACATTCGGAAGAGCTACGAGAGCATGGGTGCCGTGATGAAGCAAGCCCTGGAAGACATTGAGGCCGCTCGCAACAACGAAGATGGCGTCAGCGGCGTGCCCTCAGGATTTCACGATCTTGACAAGTTGACAGGAGGCTGGCAGCGATCGGACATGATTGTCCTCGCGGCGCGTCCAGGCATGGGAAAAACGGCATTTGTGCTGTCCATGGCGCGCAACATGGCTGTGGATCATCAAATTCCCGTGGCGGTGTTCAGTCTTGAAATGTCCGCTGTGCAGTTGGTGCAGCGCTTGATTTCTTCTGAAACGGAAATCAGCAGCGACAAATTCAGGAAGGGCAACCTTGAGGAGCACGAGTACCAGCAACTGTACACCCGGGTAGGAAAACTCAGCGATGCGCCGTTGTTCATCGATGACACCCCGGGATTGAACATTTTCGAACTCCGCGCCAAGTGCCGTCGTCTGAAGGCACAGCACGGCATCGACTTGGTTGTCATCGACTATTTGCAGTTGATGAGTGCCGGGTCGGACAAGGGCAACCGAGAGCAAGAGATTTCGAGCATTTCACGATCGATCAAGTCGATTGCGAAGGAGCTTGATGTGCCCATCATTGCGTTGTCCCAATTGAGCCGAAACGTGGAAACGCGGGGAGGCGACAAACGGCCACTTTTGTCAGATTTGCGTGAGTCAGGAGCCATTGAGCAGGACGCAGACATCGTGGCGTTCATCTACCGTGCTGAATACTATGGCATCACCGAGCATCCTGACGGCATTGATACGGCAGGGTTGGGCGAGTTGATTTTGGCCAAACACCGCCACGGCGCTTTGGACACAATCAAAATGAAATTTGTCCAGCGATTGGCCAAGTTCGTCAACTACGACACGTTTGCGGAATCCGCGTTTGGCGGAGCGATGCAGCCCAATGCCGCATTCAATGAGCCCAAGACCATCACCATGGGGTCCAAGATGAACGACGACAACGTGGGGGGCGGGGTGCCCTTTTAACAAGCAGCAAGGTTCTGCATGATGCGAGCCCGGCATCCGGAATGTATCTTGAGCCAACAATGGAAAAGCTTCGAAGAGCAGGGATGTTGGTCGTTGGGATGTTGGCCTTTCAGGTGGTCTGGGGGGCTCGGATTTTGGTCCCGATGGACGACAGCCAAACCAACCACCTCAAGGCGTACGGAGTGGCGTTTTGGGTCCTCGAGAATGGGGTGGAGGTGGAGTGGCTGTTGAATTACCGAGGGGGGAGTTTTTTGATCCCCAACATCCCTGAAATCCAAAACGAATGTGTCATTCGCGGCGTGGCTCATCAGGTCATTGCCGATGTCCAAGCGGGTCAGATTTTGCAGGAAATCGCAGATCCGGAGGTCAACATGGAACGGGTAAAACTGGAGGTGACGCCGAAGATTGCGGTCTACAGTCCGGATGGCAAGCAGCCTTGGGACGACGCCGTGACGTTGGTTCTGACTTATGCTGAGATTCCCTACGACGTGGTGTACGACACCGAAATTTTGAGTGGAGAATTGCTGCAGTACGATTGGCTTCACCTGCACCACGAGGACTTCACGGGACAATACGGGAAATTCTACAAGGCTTACCGAAGTGCTTCCTGGTACCAAGAAGAAGTGGCGCGTCAGAGCGGAACCGCGGGAATCATGGGCTTCCAAAAAGTAAGCGAGATGAAGCGTAACGTTGCCACCACCATCCGTGACTTTGTGATTGGGGGAGGATTCCTGTTCACGATGTGCTCCGGGACGGACAGTTACGACATTGCCCTTGCTGCACAGGAAGTTGACATCTGTGCGCCCATGTTCGACGGAGACCCTGCCGACCCCGCAGCTCAGTCCAAATTGAAGTTTGACGACGGTTTGGCCTTTCAGAACTACCAATTGGAGATGGATCCTCTGGTGTATGAGTTCTCCAGCATCGACGGGACGAAGGATCACACAGACATCAAGCCCATCAACGATTTCTTCACTTTGTTCGATTTCTCGGCAAAGTGGGACATTGTCCCCACCATGTTGACCCAAAGCCACGAAAGGGTCATTGCGGGCTTCATGGGGCAAACGACGTCATTCAAGAAAGAGTACATCCGCCCTGACGTGACGGTCATGGGGGACAACCGAAACCTTCCTACCGCGAAATACATCCACGGGACGCTGGGTCTCGGTCAATGGACGTACTACGGGGGCCATGACCCAGAAGACTACCGGCATTTGGTGAACGACCCGCCCACGGATTTGAACTTGCATCCGAACTCGCCTGGCTACAGGTTGATTCTGAACAACATCCTGTTTCCAGCAGCAAAAAAGAAGGACCGAAAAACCTGAAGAAAGGAAGCTTCAGCGCTTCACTGTGCTGGTCAACGTGACCAATTTGAGCCCGCTTGGATGGGGCTCAATCAGAAATTCGATGGGGCCTTCTGATCGTTTGGCAATGCTGATGAGTCCAAGGCCTGCATTTCCTCGATCCGGATGCTGCTCACCCTGACAGAGAACATCAATGTAGACTTTGCGGAGTTCCGCGTGGGAATGGTTGTTTAGGCGTCCAATGCGTTCGCCCAAATCACTCGCGGCTGCGGCATCCATGAGGTTGCCGCAATGCAATTGAATCCCGAGGGGGGTATGTTCAAGCGTGAGGAAGACCGAGTTGTCTCCGCGTTCGTCAATGTGACCGTGATGAATGACGTTTTGCACGATTTCGATCAACACGCTCATGGCTCGCTTGGTTTCCTTTCTGGAAGTGCCCAACTGGCCGAGCGATCTTTCCGCCAGTTGAACCAGATGAGGAATCATGTCTCCGTCCACGGCGCCTGCGAAGGACAGCACAACACCAAAGGATGATCCCGCGTTGGCCTGCTGCGAAGCAGGCCCATGCAACCGTTGCTGAAGCAACGGGAGGAGGGAGAGGTGTCCTTTGCGTGTCATTTCCATTGAATGGTCGACGAATGACCGATAATGTTCCACTAAGAGAACGTTGCAAGCTACGGGAATGTTGCTCGATCGCCAAACAAACCACCCAATCGGAGGTCATATTTCATCCACCATGCAACGCATTTCATCCACACACATAATTTTTCAGGTGCAGGGACATCGGAAGCGTTACGCGATCTGAAGGTTTGTCAAATGGCCTCAAACGAAACCTCGCATGCAGGTTTCAGGAACCAAAGGGAGTCCTTCAGGAGTGCGGATCATTTGGTAGAAGTGAGGGTGCATGAAGTTCAATGTCCGTTGGAAGGGACGGCTGGAAAAATGACATTTCCACACTTCGAGTGCAATGCGCTTGGTGGTGTTCCAAGCGTAGGGGCTGAAACCGTGAGGGCGTGAGAAACGCTCAACCCACATGCGCGCTTGTGGGAGCGATTGAATCGAACAAGGTGTGGCAACGAGTGCGGGGTTCAAGGGGAGTGCCATAGGGTTGTGTTTGAGGTTCAACGGATTTCTTGAACCAAAGGGACACAGGCACTCCGCAATGGATTTACGGACCAGAAAAAAAAGGAAGGTTAGCCTCGTTTTTGGCGCTCCAAGGCGGACGCAAGTTTCTGGATGACAGACTCCTGGATGTGTTTTGGTGTGAGAACGGTAATCTCGGAGGCGTGAGCTTGCAACCACTGAAGCAACTCAAACGTGGGCATGACGTTGAGCGTGACGACCATGCGGTCGGCTTTCTCGGAAACGCGCTGTGAATGATGAAGCGGTTGTGAGGTCAGGTATTTGGCAAGCAGAGGGTCGCACTCAAATTCCACCACTTCAGGACGGCCATCCCCCAACACAGTGATGCCAAAAGCGTGTTCGAAGTAGTGCTTGGCTTCGAATGTGTGCTGGATTTGGAATCGGTTGGATTCATCGATGGACACCTGTGAAATCCGATCGCAGCCAAAGGTGCGTATGTGTTGTTTGCCGGGGTCCCAGCCGACCAAGTACCAGCGGTTGCGGTATTCTTTGAGCAAGTATGGATGCAGGAGGTACGTCACGGATTCATCCGTTGCGCTTTTGAATTTGGTGTACTTGAGTCCGACGGCGTGGCGCGCGCGAATGGCTTGAAGGAGAGGTGCGAGGTGCTCCGAGCCAGCGGCGTGAGGTGTGCTTTCAAATTGAATGTGCTCGTCGACTCCGTCGCCATCGAGGTTGGGGGATACCGCGAGCCGGTCCGCGATTTTGCCAAGCGCTTGGTCGAACTGTTGGAAAATGGGAAGGTCGCGAAACTGAATGAGGGTGTTGGTGGCGAAGCGAATGGCGTCGAGGTCGTCGTCGTTCAGTTGGACGTCGTTGATGCTGTAGCCCTCTTCCGTGTAGTGGTAGCCGCGTTCGTCGCGGTGGTATTCGATCGGGGCGTAGTAGCCCAAATCCGCCTCGTTCCGCATCGCCCACAAGTCCTTCTCCACCGTGGAGATGCTGATGTGTTCCCCGTCGCTCCCGTACAGCGCTTCTTCGCAGGCCTGACGAAGGTCTTCTTTGGTCGGAAAGGGTTTTCCAGGGTTGGTGAGGCACCGATCAATGATGCGGTACCGGAGCAGGGCGTATTTGTTCGCGGGCATGGCTCACCAATGGATTTGGGCCGTGGGAGGCGCGAATTGTTTCATCATGGACATGCCACGCGGGACGTATTGCGGGTCGTGCGTTCGTGGCAGGCCGGTCTTGGGGTACGGTTGGCCGGTGTTGTGCATGTGGAAGCAATCCTTGAACCGGCCTTGGCGCATGGCGTCGCCGTAGGTTTGGTTGATCCAGTCCGCGCCGTGTTCCACGCCGTTGGGACCACGAATGTCTCGGATGTTGACGTCGAGCAAGATGCACTTGTAGCCCATCAGTTGAAAGGGACCCCATGAGGTGGCGAGGTTGCGGAGTGCGTCGTCCGACGCGTCTGACAAATGGGACGCCGTCACGTTTTCGTAGTTCTTGCGCTTGCCGTCACGGACTTGTTGGAGTCGGTTGAAGACGTGGGGTTCGAAACGAGCTCCCGCGGGTTTTTTCCCCGAGCACTCCAGCATCAGAAGGGACATGAGGTAGCTGTAGTCGAGGTCGTACTTCGCGGCGGCGCGCTGGACTTCCTGGCTGTAATGGTGTTCGGCAGAGCCTTTGCCGGCACGATCTCCTGCCGCATGCCAGGGAGTCACAAAATGGGCCTGATAGTATTTCCAAGCGACGACGAGTCCGGCGAAGACGAGCACGGCCGAGACGAAGTGACTCAGCCGATTCCGGTCGAGTTTGGAGGTTCGTTTTTGGGGCTTGCGCTTCGCCATGACTCAGAAGGGGATCCACTCATGCACCCATCGAACGAGAGGAAGCAAGGCCAGGGCAGGAAGGGTGTCGACCAAGGGCCACTGCGGCAGTCCTTGAGCCTTGACTCCGAGGAGTTGAAAGCCGATGCCAAGCATCAGGATGCCCCCAAGGGCACTGAGTTCAGTGATGAGAGACGGGTCCATGCCTTGGCCTGCGAAGGCGAATGCAAGTGTGAGGGCGCCCTGGAATCCAAGAACGCCGAGGGCTGACCAGAGGACTCCTCGGCCAAGGGTTGCGGCCAAAAAGGCACTTGAAATCAGGTCCATGGTCCCTTTGATGAGGAGCAGGTTGGGTTTGTGCAAGAGGCCATCTTCCATGCAACCGACCAGGGTCATGGAGCCGAGGCAGAACAGCATCATGGCCTCGAAAAAACCTTTTGAGGAAGAGGAAGCGTCCGAGGATTCGGAAGAGTTGGTCCAGCGCGCGAGCTTCGATTGCAGGCCTAGGGTGTGGCCGAGGAGGGTGCCCAAGACGAGAGCGAGGAACAGGTCGATGGGGGCCTTCGTTTCGAGGGCCATCAACGTGCCGATGGTCAGGGTGAAGAGCCCAAGTACGACGAAGACCTTGTCCTTGAGGTCGGAGGACCAGCGCGCGCCGAGGGCGAGACCGGCAGAAGCGCCGATCGCTACAGTGACGGTGTTGAAGAGTGTGCCGACCATGCTGTGAAGTTACCTTTGGGCTTTGAAGGGCTGGACTCGCAACGGGGCCGGTCGTCAACATCGACGCGTTGAAGTTCACACTCGAATCCACAGACTCCGGCTCGAAGGCCCGCGCCGGCTTGCTGTCCACCGATCACGGCGACATCCGAACGCCCATTTTCATGCCCGTGGGCACCATTGGGAGCGTTCGTGCGGTGCCGCAAACGGAACTGAAGGAGGTCGTGAACGCGGACATCATCTTGGGGAACACCTACCATTTGCATTTGCGGCCGGGCACGGAGGTGCTTGAGGAGGTCGGTGGACTGCACAAGTTCATGAATTGGGATCGGCCCATTTTGACGGACAGCGGTGGTTATCAGGTATTCAGCTTGGCGGAGAATCGCAAAATCACGGAAGAGGGAGCGACGTTTCGAAGCCACATTGACGGAAGCAAGCACCTGTTTTCACCGGAGCGCGTCATGGACATCCAGCGGAGCATCGGGGCGGACATCGTCATGGCCTTCGACGAATGCCCGCCTTACCCTTCGACCTACGAGTATGCCAAGAAAAGCATGGAGCTCACCCACCGTTGGCTGCACCGATGCGTGCAACGGATGAAGGAGACCGAACCGCTGTATGGGCACGAGCAAGCGTTGTTCCCCATTGTTCAAGGATCGACCTACCCGGATTTGCGCAGGGCTTCAGCGCACGCCGTGGCGGAAGTGCCGTCCTTGGGATACGCCATTGGCGGATTGAGTGTGGGCGAGCCCCACGAAGACATGTACGCGATGTGCGAAGAGGTGTGCGCCATTTTGCCGGAAGACGCTCCTCGTTACATGATGGGGGTGGGCACGCCTGTGAACATTCTCGAGAACATTGCCTTGGGTGTGGACATGTTTGATTGCGTGATGCCCACGCGAAACGCCCGAACAGGAACGTTTTACACGTGGGACGGAATCATGAACATGAAAAACGCCAAGTGGAAAACGGACACGAGCCCGCTCGACCCCAAGGGAACGGCGCCCGTAGATCACATGTACAGCAAGGCGTATGTGCGCCACTTGTTCCACGCGAACGAATTGCTTGCCTTGTACATCGGTTCGGTGCACAACTTGAGCTTCTACCTCGACCTCGTACGCGAAGCGAGAAAGCAGATTCAGGCCGGAACGTTTCGTGAGTGGAAAGATCGGATGGTGATTCAACTCTCCCAACGCGTGTGATTCGATGAACCGCCTCGACCGCTACATCGTGGGGAAATTCCTCGGCACCTTTGGGTTCATGCTTGGCGTGTTCTGCTTGGTGGTCGTGGTCTTTGATGTGATGGAGCACCTCAGCCGGCTTTTGGATCACCAGGCTCCGTTGGCGGACACGGCGCTTTATTACGTGAACGTGTGCTTTCACTTTGCGTCGCTGTTGATGGGGTTCATCGTGTTTTTGACCATCATTTGGTTCACGAGTCGTTTGGCCCAAAACAGCGAAATCGTGGCCATGCTCGCAGGAGGCATGCCCTTCAAACGCTTGTTCCGGCCGTATTTTCTGGCGTCGGGATTGTTGGTGGCGCTCGCCTTGGTGTTGAGCCATGTGGTGGTGCCGCGCGCCAACGAGCAAAAGCTGGCGTTCGAAGAGAGCTTCGTGAATACCGCCGTTCACGTCAAAGACCGCAACCTCTACAGGGAGGTCGCGCCCGGCACCGTTGTGTACTTCCGAAGCGTCAATTACGGCCGAGGCACGGGCTACAAACTCCAGCTCGAACAGTGGGAGGGAGACTCCCTGAAGCAGCGGATCCTTGCCGCCAAGGCGACCTACATGCCGCAGGACAGCTTGTGGCGGTTGGTCAACGTGGGGGTTCGGGATTTCAAGGCGGGAGGCCGCCAGCATTACCGGTTCATGTCCCGGCTCGACACGGCGCTGACGATGCGGATCGACGACTTTGCGGAGCGGAACGAAGTGGTGGCGACCATGCCCACCCGACAATTGCAGGCCTACATCGGTGCGGTGCAGGAACGGGGGGCGGACACCGCCAACCTCGAATTGACGCTTCACAGCCGCACCGCCAACGCGGCCGCCATCCTCGTGATGACCCTGATTGGCGTGTCGGTCGCAGCTCGACGGATGCGCGGTGGAACCGGTTTGCACCTCTTCTCGGCCGTGCTCATTGGCTTCACCTACGTCTTCGCCTCGAAAGTCATTTCCGTTTGGGCGGCTACGGTCGGATTGCCGTCGTGGTTCCCGATGTCGGAACAGGGAGTGAGGTGGCTGGCGGCCTGGTTGCCCAACGTCTTGTTTGCAGTGCTGGGCGTGTGGCTTTACGTGCGTGCGCCGAAGTGAGTATCTTGACGCAATGACCTCTCTGTGTCTTCGAATGTTCGGTGTTTTGTTCGGTGTTTCTCTCGGTGGCGTGGCCTTGGGGCAGCTGCCGACGTGGGTCGATGACATCGCGCCGATCGTGCATACGCATTGCGCGCGTTGCCACCACAACGGAGGAGCGGGGCCGTTTCCGCTCCTGACCTACGAAGACGTGTTTTTCACAGCGAACATGGACGTTCATGTGATGCAGGACGGAGAAATGCCCCCCTGGCCTGCCGATCCCGATTACCGGCACTTTGTGGGGGAGAACGTGCTAAGCGATCAGGATGTCGCGCTCTTCACGGAGTGGCACGAGACCGGCATGGCCTACGGCGACGAGTCGGTGGTGGTGGAGGTGCCGGAGTTTGGGCCGCAAGGGTCGTTGCTGGAGAGCTTGGACTTTGTGGCGGATTTTCCTGAATACACACTGCAAACCGACAACGAGGAGTACCGGTGGTTCGTGGTGCCGACGGATTTTGAGGAGACCAAATACATCCAGGCGGTCGAGGTGATTCCCGGATTGCCCGGCGCGGTGCACCACGCGGACATTTTCGTGGACAACACGGGCGCTTCGGCGGCCTTGGACGAAGCGGACCCGCTCCCTGGATTCAATGGCAGCACGGGCTGGCCAACCAACACGACGTACATCAACGCTTGGCAGCCCGGCGCGCTCCCGGCCCGGTACCCGGACGGATGGGGCATCGCGGTTCCGCCCGGTGCCGACCTCGTCATCGAGATCCATTACGGACCGGACTTTGGAGGCCAAACCGACGACACCGTCATGAACCTCGAGTGGGTCGACGAGCCTGATTCGGAGATCCGACCGATTTCCGTGGGCTGGAGTTTGGGCAACGGCGCCATGACCGACGGTCCCTTGGTCATCCCCCCCAATCAACTGTCGACCTTCCACCAAGAAGCGGTCCTGTGGAATTCGGACAAGAGCTTGCTTAGCATTTGCCCGCACATGCACTTGCTTGGCAAGTCGTATCAAGTTTGGATGGAAACGCCCGCAGGCGACAGCATTCCACTCATTGACATTCCCCAATGGCATTTCGAATGGCAGTTTTACTACCGGTTCCTGAGTCCGGTTCATGTGCCGGCGGGAACGGTGTTCAAGACAGAGGGGGTGTACGACAACACCGTGTGGAATCCCCTGAACCCTCACGATCCACCAGTCGAAGTCACCTACGGCTCGCTGACGACGGATGAGATGTTTCTGGTGTACCTGATTTGGTCGGATTACCAGGAGGGGGATGAGGACTTGGTGTTGGGGACGGTGGACGAGGAGGAGGTGAGTGAAGTGGTGCACATTGAAGTCCCGTCCGGTCGACTTGCCGTTGCGCCAAACCCAGCTTCAGTCTCCGCCGCACTTACCTGGAGTGGCGACGACGTGGTGCAGGCTGTGGTGCGGTCGATGGGGGGCGGGGTGGTTTGGACGGGCACCTTGGTTCCTGGCGTTCAAGAGCTTCCGGTTTCGGGTTTTGCCCCTGGCGCGTATGTCGTGACGGTGCAGGGAGATCGAGCCGAGCGAGAGTCGCTGCCCCTTTGGGTCGCTCGTTAAGCTCCGGCCAGCGGTCCGCAGTAATCCGCCTGAAAGTCCACAGCGGATGTTCGCGCCTCAGACTCTGAAGTGAAGATTCCAAACACCGTCGACCCACTCCCCGTCATCTGAACGTAAGCCGCGCCCGCTTTCCCGAGCGCATCGAGATGCGCCGCGACTTGCGGATGACGTGCGCACGCGCCTGGCTCGAAATCGTTTTGGATGCGGTTGCCCCATGCGCTTGAGGGCTCGTTGGCCAAGGCGCTCCAGTCGGTGCTTCGGTCATGAGGCGTAAGCCCACCAAATGCTTCGGCCGTGGAGATGTGGATGCTCGGGTTCGCCACAACGACCCACAGCCCGTCCAAGGGGAGCCGGAAGCTGAGTGGCGTGACGTGCTCGCCTCGCCCGGTTACAAGCGCCGGTTGTGCATCCACGAAGAAGGGGCAGTCGCTGCCCAGTTTGGCAGCGAGCTGCATCAACTTTTCCCGAGACAACCCAAGGCCGCAGATCTCGTTGAGGGCGCGCAACATGTACGTGCCGTCGGCGCTGCCGCCTCCGAGACCGCCCCCCATGGGCAAGACCTTATGCAGGTGGGCTGACAGGCCAGGCAATTCGTGCTCGGCTGCAAGCAAGCGATGGGCCTTCACGACAAGGTTGTTCGCAGGGTCGCCGGGAATGTCCAAACCGGTCCATACGGTGTGGAGCTCTCCAGGAGCAGCCGAATCGTCCATGAGCACCTCCAGGATGTCGGTCCACCCTAGGGGGAGGAAAATGCTTTCGAGAGCGTGGTACCCGTCGTCGCGCTTGCCAAGGACGTGGAGTCCAAGATTGATTTTCGCGGGAGGGAAGAGGACCATGCGGAGGGGCGTCGGTTTCCGGGTCAGTCCATGTAACCGAAGCGCTTGAGCTTGCGCTCGTCGTCGCGCCAGTTCTTGTCCACCCGAACGTACAGGTCTAGAAACACCTTTTTGCCGAGGAAGGCCTCGAGGTCCTTCCGTGCATCCATCCCTACGCGCTTGATCATGCGGCCTTGGGCGCCGACGACGATGTGTTTTTGGGATTCGCGGGCCACGTGAATCTCTGCGCGAATGCGCGTGATGTCGGGGGCGTCTTCGTAAGCTTCCACAACAACTTCGCAGCTGTAGGGAATTTCTTGTTTGAAATGCGTGAGGATTTTCTCCCGGACGATTTCGGACACAAAAAAGCGCATCGGCTTGTCTGTCAGCTCGTCTTTGGGGAAGAAGGGCGGGCTTTGCGGGAGCTGGGCGACGATGCGTTCAAGGAGCGTGTCGACGTTGAAGTTGTGGAGCGCGCTGATGGGCACGACCGAGGCCCTCGGCAATTTGGCGGCCCAAGCGTCGAGCTTGGCTTCCACGGCGGTTTGGTCTGTGGCGAGGTCAATCTTGTTGACCAGAACAAACGTCGGCACGTCCATCGCGGCAATTTTTTCCAGCGTCTCCGGATGGGCCATGCCTTCCTCGTTCACCTCCGTCACGACGAGCAGGACGTCGGCATCTTGCAAGGCGGTCTTGACGAACTTCATCATGCCCTCCTGCAACTTGTAGGCGGGGTCGAGGACACCTGGGGTGTCGCTATAGACAATTTGATAAGCGTCGTCGTTGACAATGCCCATGATGCGGTGACGCGTGGTTTGGGCCTTGGCGTTGATGATGCTCAATCGCTCACCCACAAGCCGGTTCATCAGCGTGCTCTTGCCCACATTGGGTGAACCAACGATGTTGACGAATCCTGCGCGGTGGTCGGCGGGAATTTCAGAAGAGGGAAGGGGTTGATTGTCAGTCACCGTGGGTGAGGTTGGAAGCCCAAAGGTACGTGCCCCCTCGTGAAAGCATGCCAAAGAGTTTGCACATCGCATCAACTTGTGTACATTTGCCGTCCGCTGTTGGTCAAGGTCATGTCTTGGTTGTGATGGCAGCGGAACCCACATCGCGGGGTGGAGCAGTTGGTAGCTCGTCGGGCTCATAACCCGAAGGTCGCAGGTTCAAGTCCTGTCCCCGCTACTACAAGCCCGATGCACGAGAGTGCATCGGGCTTTTCATTTGCGCCCGCGGCGAGCACGTGTGCTTGCAAGAAGGCGCACATGAAAAGGCCCCACACGCGCAGCGAGAGATCGGTCTTCGCCTGCAGTTTGACCTGTCGGATTGGACAAGCCCGTGCCGTTTGTTTCGGGCTTGTTTGCCCTACTTTTGGATGTCTTTCTTTCCCTTTTTCCTCTCCCTAATGCATTCACAATGAAAGGCGTTGTCTTCACCGAATTCCTCGAAATGGTCGAACAAAAGTTCGGCATGGACATGGTCAATGACCTGATTGAGCAAAACGAGTTGTCGTCCGGCGGGGTGTACTCCGCGGTGGGGACGTACCACCATTCGGAAATGGTGACGCTGGTGGTCGACTTGAGCAAGCGCAGTGGGGTGGAATTGCCCGATTTGTTGAAGGCGTTTGGAGGCTACTTGTTCAACACCTTCAAATCGGGATACCCTGAGATGTTTGCCTCGGCCACCAACGGGTTTGAGTTTTTGCAGAGCGTCGATCAAGAGATCCACGTGGAAGTGCTCAAGCTTTATCCGGACGCGGAATTGCCTTCGTTCAAAACGACGTTGCTCGAAGATGACGTGTTGCAGATGGATTACCGATCCGACCGAGCCATGGGAGCCTTGGCTTACGGATTGATCGAGGCTTGCGGAAACCACTTCAGCGAAGGGTACGAGATCGATGATCAACCCCAAACCGAAGACGGCAAGTACGTTCGGTTTGTCATCACGAGAAACGGCTGAGAGCCGAACAGGGAATGTCGGAGGACGCCTACAAAAAAGCCTTTGAGCGCGAGCGAAATGCGCGCAAAGAAGCCGAGCGAATCACGGAGCTGAAGAGCCGTGAATTGTTTGAGCTCAACTCCGCATTGAAACTGCTCAACGACGAGCTTGAATTGCGAATCAAGGAGCGGACCTCCGAGTTGGAAACGGCTCGAAACCGGGCCGAAGCCAACACCAAGGCGAAGTCGGAATTTTTGTCCATGATGAGCCACGAGATGCGTTCGCCCTTGAACGTCATCGTGGGGTTGACGGAGCTTCTCGACCAGCGTGAGCTCGAAGAACCAGAGGGTGGTTACGTCCGCAACGTGCGGTTCAGCGCGTTGCAGCTGCTCAATTTGATCAACGACATCCTCGATTTGAGTGCCATTGAGGCGGGGAAGATTGTGTTCGAATCCACACCTTTTGATGTGACCTACGCGGTGGATCAAGTCTTCAAGGCTTTGGAGCAGCGGGCTATTGACAAGGGGTTGACGTGGGCCAAATCGGTGCCTGACAACCTCCCAGTCCCGTTGCAAGGAGATGCGTCGAAACTCAACCAGGTCTTGATCAATTTGCTCGACAACGCGATCAAGTTTACCCGCGACGGTGGAGTGGAATTGTCGCTCGACCAACTCCAAAACAGGGGCAATGAGGGTGAGGTTTGGATAGCCGTTGAAGTGACCGATTCAGGAAAGGGCATCTCTGAAGAAAACATGGATCGCATCTTCGGGAAATTCGAGCAAGAGAACACCTCGACCCGTCGCGTGCATGGTGGTTCAGGATTGGGCCTCGCCATTTCCAAGCAGCTCATCGAATTGCAGGGAGGAAGCATTTCATGCAGCAGCGAAGTGGGGAAGGGGACCACATTCCGGGTGGAATTGCCATTCAGGTATGAAGGACGAGTGTCTGAGGACGTTGGTGCCAGGGATTGGAGCCAGGTCAATCTTGTCGGGTTGCGCCTGCTCGTGGTGGAAGATTTGGAGGTGAATCGGATGCTGTTGCGCCAGATGCTTCGGAACAAGGGCATCGTCATGTTTGAGGCGGAAAACGGCAAAGAATCGCTGGAGGTCCTCAAGGAGCACGATGTGGATCTCATTCTCATGGATTTGCACATGCCGGAGATGGACGGAATCGAGGCCACCCAACGCATTCGCGAGGGCCGAGTCAGGCGTGTGAACGCAGAAATCCCCATTGTCTGCTTGACCGCTGACGTGTTCAAGGAAACCAAGGAGGCGATTTTCTCGGCAGGGATGAATGACTTTGTCACCAAACCCCTTGAGATGCGCCGCCTGTATCAGGTTTTGAGCCATTGGAGGAAACAAATCGACGCCCGCAACGCGGCACTGAGCTGAGTGACCCCGCCCGCGCTACCTTCGTGGCATGCGGAAAAGTGCAGGTTGGTCGGTGGCGATTCTCGCCCTGTTTTGGATCGGTTCCCTCATGACCCCGGCTTCGACGGTGAAGCAGTGTGAGGCCCCGTTAGGCAAATTGGCCCCCAATTTTTGGTTGGAGTGGAAGTGGAGTTACCCCGACGACCGTTGGAATCCCGCCGAGGCGGATGCTGCGGAGCGCGAGGCGCGCCTGCACGCGTCTCAAGGGGAGTCTGCCCGCGTGGTGGAGGGATCTTGGACGCAACACGGGCCGTTGAATTTGAGCGGCCGGCTGAATCTCATTCACGAGGACCAGTCCAGCCTTACCAATCGCCTGTATGCTGGCGCGGCGGGTGGTGGATTGTGGCGCTCATCCAACGGCGGCAATTCTTGGGTTCCGTTGACGGACGAATTGGACCATTTGTCCATTGGCGCCTTGGCGTTTGATTCGGAATCGAGCGACGTGATGTACCTGGGTACCGGCGATCCCCAAATCAGCGGCCATCCGCGCATCGGAGGCGGCATCTACAAATCCACAGATGCCGGTGAGACCTGGACGCACCTCGGGTTGACCGAGACGCGCATTGTGAGTCGCATTGAAGTGGATCCAACCAATCCAAGCGTGGTGTACGCAGCGACGATGGGCAATCCGGGCATTCCCGGTCCTGACCGTGGTTTGTACCGAAGTACGGACGCAGGTTTGACGTGGGAGCAGGTCCTGTTTGTAGGCGATTCTGTGGGCATCAACGACGTGCGCATCTCGACGAACTCAGGCGCCATTTTGGCAACCTCATGGCATCGCATTCGGACGTCCACGGTGAGCGATTTGGTCAGTCCGGACAACCGCGTGTACCGCAGCCTTGATGGCGGAGACACCTGGGAGGTGTTGCCCAACCCGTGGGGAGAGGAAGAGCGCTGCCGCATTGGCATCGAGGAGTCGCAGGGGCGTTTTGTCATCAACCCCGTCGGCGCCAACCTGCAATTCAGCAACCTCTACCGAACGGGCAACGATGGGGATTCTTGGACCGAATTGGTGCCGGAGGGCGCCATGCCGGATGGGATTCTTGGAGGGTTTGGGTGGTATTTCTCCAAAGTGCGGATGAACCCGTGGAACTTTGACGACATCTCGGTGTTGGGTGTGGAACTTTGGAACACGCTCGACGGGGGAGAAACGTGGGAACGCATGGGGCCGGAATCGTGGACGTACGAGGTCCACGCGGACAAGCACGATTTGCAGTGGGTTGGGCCCAGCGAACTTTTGCTTGCCACCGACGGCGGAGCATACCGCAGCACGGATCACGGTGCGACCTGGGAAGACATTGAATTCCTCCCCGTGGGGCAGTTTTACCGGGTCACGCACATCCCTGGGGCTCCTGGCTGGTACACTGCGGGAGCCCAAGACAACGGCACCACAACGGGCAACCACGGACCACGGTGCGACCTGGGAAGACATTGAATTCCTCCCCGTGGGGCAGTTTTACCGGGTCACGCACATCCCTGGGGCTCCTGGCTGGTACACTGCGGGAGCCCAAGACAACGGCACCACAACGGGCAACGCTTCCGTGGCCTACAACTGGTCTCGGGATCGCGGAGGCGACGGGTTCACGGCCTTGTACCATCCGGAGAACGAAGCCCTTCGCGTGGCCACGGTGCAATACGGCAACTTCGCCTACAGCCTGACGGCTTGGGGCGAGGAGCCCAACTGGAATGGAATGACGGATGGCATTGCTTCGGAAGACCGTAACGGGTGGGACTCGCCGATTCTGTTCCATCCCGCAGACCCCAGCGTTGCGTGGTGTGCGACGGAGCGCGTGTACCGGATGTTGGATGCGCCGTTTGGGGTGTGGGAGCCTCGCAGCGAGGACCTGACGCTCGGTTTGGACCCTGGCTTGGGCTTCCGTGTGGTGACGACGCTGTCAGGAAGTCCATTCAATGCGGATTTGATTGCGGCGGGAACGTCGGACGGGCAGGTGTGGTACAGCGCGAACAGCGGGTCGACGTGGGTGTCGATGAGCGAGGGCCTGCCGCAGCGCCAAGTCACGGACGTGGCATTCGATCCGTTCCATCCCGACTCCATCACGGTGACGTTGAATGGCTACAAGGATGCGGTGTACACCCCGCACGTTTTTCGAGCGGCATTGGGAGGGGAGTGGCACGACGTCACGGGCGATTTGCCGGACCATCCCACCAACGATTGGCGCGCCTTGAACGACAGCACGTGGGTGATTGCGACGGACTTTGGAGTGTACCACACGGAAAATTGGGGAGCGCACTGGGAGCGAGTCGGTGACATGCCGTTCATCCCCGTGTTCGAACTCGACGTGGACACCGCGGGCTCGCAACTCGTGGCAGCCACCTTCGCGCGCAGCATCCAAACCTTCCCGCTGGACAGCCTGGTGCCTGCACCTGTCGTCACCGAACCCAAGGACACGACGTCCATTGGCGTGGCAGAGTTGACCGGCTCTGCGCCATGCGCGACGTTGCGCCAGCATCCTTTTGTGGGTCGTGGCGAGGCTCAGGTGGGCCCAGAGTGGCTGGGCAGCGCGTGGTCCGTGTGGAGCACTTCGGGCCAACTGATGACGTCCGGAACCGTCAAGGCGTCACGCCTAGCGTGGGAGATGAGCTCTTGGCCTGCCGGGATGTACGTGCTTCGGCTAGAAGGACAGCAGGGGCAGGCCTGTTCAGAAATTGTGGCAAAAGCGGCGAATCGCTAAAAGGCTCAGTAGGGGCAGGTCGTGCCCATGCCTGAGAGGAGCACCAACAAGTCACTGATGCCGACGGAGCCGTCCGAGTCGAGGTCGGCCTCGCACGCCGCTTGGCACCCAAATCCAGTAAGGAGGGCCAGCAGGTCGTCCACCTCAATCAAGTAATCTTGGTCGAAGTCCCCTTTGCAGGAGGGCTCTGGGTAGAGGGCGCATTGCAAGGGCTGGTCGGTGATTTCGAGCACCCCGCTCGGTGTCAAGGTGCGGCCCGCCAAGGCAGGGTGAGCTGCGGGGTAGCGTTCGGCACGAAACACGCCATTCAGAATGGGGTTGCCGCCCTGTTCTGTGGCCCCAAACGACCCCACGGGGTTGACGTAGTTCCAGACAATCTCCTGGTCCAAGGTGACTTCGCGCATTTCGCCACTGGCGCCCTCGGTGATGAGGATGTTCCCGTTGGGCAACTGTTGAGCTCCAGAGGTGTTTTGGGAAAAGAAGTCCGCATCGAGGATGGACGGGTAGCGCCAGTCCGTTCCTTCTGGGCCCCAAGGCGCGTTGGGGCTAAGGTTGTAACTCCCGTCTTCGTTGAGTGGAGGAGTCAGGACTTCCACCGTGCTGAAGTATCCGTCAGGCCGCTCATTGCCATTGGAAAACACCATCACCTGTCCGTCTTGGATCCAGCGAGCGTCGTGTTGGCTGTGGAGGATGCGGTCTTCTGTTGTCCCTCTTCCGTAAGCTTCTGGATTGCCCCATCGGTACATCAAATGGCCGTCAGGACCTGCCGTCTCTTGGTTGGGGACGCTGTGGTCCAAAATCCAAAACTCGTTGAAGTCCCTCGAGCTGATCATGATTTGGTCGAGCTCAGCGTTGTAGGCAATGGAGTTGGTGTGCAGCCAATCGGGGTCGTTGGGTGAGGCTTGGTAGTTGACGTTGAGTTGACGAGGGTAATCGCTGGGGTTCCCGTAGTTGGGCAATTCCGGATCGAAATCTTGCATCACGTGGTTGATGGCTTCCCATTTCCAAACCACCTGACCTCCCGTCGCTCCGTCGGGCATCACCTCGACCACGCAGGTTCCCCACACCACGTCTGTGGTCAGTTCCGGATTTCGTCCGCGTGCGATCCATTCCTCGGCCGGGTAGGCCTTCCACACCAACGCGAGCACATTGCCGTTCGGCAGCACTGCGATGTCGTGGTGCTGGCATTGGGTCTGCGACGAAATCATGTAGCTCCACTCCAAATTCCCATTCCAGTCGAACTTCTCGATGATCCCGCCCGCCCCACCAGCACCAAACGCTTGGTTGTTGGTCTTCCCGGCGCGCATCAACCCGCCGTCGGGCAACAAGTACGCCATCATCCCTGCTTTGTACTGGCTGACCCACGTGTTCACCACCTCACCGCAGTTGTTGAGGAGGTAGGTGTTGCTCGACGCGGAAACCGGCATCAAGGTGTAGCCGTCGTAGGAACTCTCCGTTTGGAGAAGGACTCCTACCGTGTTCTGTTGAGCGTGGGTCGACAGGACAAGGAGGAACAGCGAGAGCGGTGTCAACAGCAAGCGTGACGATTTCATTCGATGCGTGGTTCTA
>Ga0209037_1000029_pt1 | contig 47957 bp, 44 predicted proteins | sample SaaInl25SG_5_DNA_FD_188225 | JGI IMG/M metagenome (GOLD analysis project Ga0209037, IMG submission 188225) | Marine microbial communities from expanding oxygen minimum zones in the Saanich Inlet - ESP_125SG_5_DNA (SPAdes) (version 2) | ecosystem: Environmental > Aquatic > Marine > Intertidal...
ACTACGACTTCGTTGCCAGAAGGCTGACAAAGAAAAAGATGTAGAATACAAACTACCGCCAACAACGTATATAACTCATATCCGGGCGCATCGTCCTTTTGGTTATCTTAAAGGAAACCAAAACGACTTCTGCTGATACGAAGCTATATACGAGACTTGGCAATAATTATTACTGAACCTAAAAACCAAACAATGAAAAATATTAAATTGACCTTAATCTTCGGGTTATTATCAACTCATTTGTATTCACAAGGTATAGTAAATGGAACTTCTGACAGTACATCCATGAATTACCGATCTATTCACTTAAAAAGTAATTACAATTTATTTATTGGTTGTGATATTGGATATATGGTTAGTACCTATTCTGATATTCCTAACATTCCTGTTCAAATTGAATACTTGTCTTCTGCTCATGTACAATTGAGTGGGATAATAGAGATGTCTAATAAAGGTTTCATAAAAACTGGACTCTCCACTCACTACTTAAGGTCTGGACTAATAGATGGGGAATATCATTACAATTCATATAGTTCAATACCGTTTGTAGTAACATATAAAAGATTTGAGTTCCGTAATGACCAATCATTACACCTTATGGCTGGACCACAAATTTCATTTTTAAGAGTTTATGGTTACGCGATGTTAGGAGATGATTATTACGAACTTTCTCCTGGGGGAATTAACACTATTAAAGCTGGGTTAACCACAGATGTTTGTTTTTTTAGTAGTCATGGAAATTGGACAAGAACTATTGGGATCAAGTCCATTATCGATCTTCCTGGAACAACATTTAATCCAAACTCTGAAGTGGTTATGCTTGATAATTATATATCAAACGTACTTTATTGTGGATTGATTCTTAAATGGAAGTAAAATTGTAATCACAGGATAATATTTTCATAATCCCAACAATAAAAGAATTGGAAGAACAAGGACGAGTTCCAAATACTTTCATTTGTATGACCTTATTGAGATGGAAGAGTATGAGAAACAATTCAGAACCGATTGGTGGAAAAGGATGAGTTAAAACCTTCTTTTGTTTCGTGACCTATTTCTTTTTCTGTCACTTACATATTTCAATTGAGTGAGAAGTCCACCCAATACAAAAATGAGTAATACCCAAATCATTTATTGTACTTAGTTTAATTTCGGAGATGAATTAGGATAATGTTTTCCTTGTTCTGTAAAGTAAATCTACCATTAACACGAAATAGGGTAATATGAGGAATGATAGATATCCACCCATTAGTTGTGGGAGAATACAAATGATTCCAATATAACTAAGTATCAATGTTTTCCACTTTTTTTTCTCTAACCTAATTGATAGATAAATCGTACTCAGGTAGTTTACATTTCCAAAAACAAGTAATATGAAATAGTAGTTTCCCCAATCCACTTGGTTGGAAGAAACTAAACCTATCAATAACCCTATAAATAAACCAAAGGTTACCAATACTAAATACCTCAATCTTTTCATTTAGTGACAATTTAGATTATTATATTTCTAAAGATAACTACCAAACTCATTCCTCAGACAGAGGGGTGGGGTATTTTCATGTAAACCAAACAAAAAGAAAGGGTGACCGTAAGAAGTCACCCTTTTTCATATCGGAGTCAATTTTTTAGTCAGAGAAAAAAGTCCCCTTCTTATTTCCTAAGTATGGAAGGATGACCTTATCAAACTTTATGTCCTGATACTCAAAGTTGTCCCACCCATCCATTAAAAGGGGTTGAAGGAACTCTAACAACAAATGACTCATCTGAATCTTAATCTGGTTATCAGACCTCGTTTTCTTGTCTTCATCTTTATACCAGTTAAGAATCTTCACAATCTTTTCGGTTGAACCGAGGTAGATACTTCTTTGATACAAATTGTGAGATAACGTCTTAACTCGAACTTGACAATACCACACAAACCTTCTCTTCAAGGGTTTTCCTTTGTAGGTCTTCCTTTTGTAGTGTCTCATATTTATGTCTTTGACAGACTTCGGAGAATCGTCTTTCTTGTAAATGGTGAGTGTAGGGATTATCACTTTCTTCAGGAATAAGATTTCATCAAACACTTCCTTCTCTTTCATCTCCCACTTCCGAACCATTTGTTTACGTCTCTTCAGTTCTTGAAGTTCCTTCTCAATCCGTTCTTCATTCTTTTCTATCCAAGAGAGGTGTTTATTCCTATTACGATTGTGATTTCTTAACTCGTAGAGTCTCTTCCTATCGTCCTCAGAGATAGAATCTATATCCTCAATCCATTGTATGAAGTAATCGTAGTTCTCGTTCATCATAGTTTTAACATTCACACTCTACGAAATGCAAAATACAAATTTATCGTAGAGTGTCTCACTACCTTACGTAAGTAATGAGAGAGATGATGAAAACACGAGAGTTCTACGAAAAACGAAATGGTCAATTAGTCAAGGTTCAATGGTTCTATAACGAATCTGGTAGAATCTCAATTGTAACTAAAATCAAAAATTAGAAATGGTATAGGAAAAGATACGATGAGGAGAAACGAGGTTTCAAGTCATCACCAGTAGTCAGGTTTCAACTCAGAATGGAACCAAACGAGGTAGGTACTCTACTCGTGAATTGAGTCCAAAATCAAATAATAACTAAATACCTCTCGGAGTATAGGAAACCGAGGAAAGATTATGAAACAAGGAAGAAATGAAATGTGTAATTGTGGTTCTGGTAAGAAGTTCAAAAAGTGTTGTATTCACAACATATCAAATACTACTGAAAAGTTGGTCAATGATGTATCAATTGAAATTTCAAACACTACTGAAAGAATAGTTTCGACTAATGATAATTTCGAGAATTCTGATGACATTAAATATGTCACATCAGTTGGTAACCTACCCAATTCGATAAAATCACGAATCAAAAAGTATACAAACAAGTTCCCGAGTAAGGTTGGTCAATGTTTTTACAATGGATGTTTGTTGTCTTTAAATGTACCAGGGGTAAGAATTGTTTACGGGTGGTACTCCACACCAATTGCTAAAAATGTTTTTTTACAACACCTAAATAATCAGGATTTCTCAACCTATTTAGATACAATCAATTCTCTTCCATTTTTCTTCAATATGAGAAATATAGAAGATAAATTCATTGAAGTATCACATACAATAAAAGGTGGTGGTAAGATGGTAATAGAACCAAATAAAAATGTTTTCTGGGTGACACATTGTTGGAATGAATTTGAAGGGAAATATTTTGATAATACTGTAGAAACTTCACGAAGAAATGGAGATATGAAACATTGGGTTAATTATAAAGTTGGGTCTATTATCAATCAGGAAGAAATCTTTAATCAACACATTTCAAAGAACCTATACACCGAAACGATATATCGTTGTTTAAATTAAGAGAATACTTTAATTCAAGATTAAATTGGAAGTAGTCACTTTAAGAGTATACCCCAAATGATAGTTTGAGAAACTGTTCTAACCTTTGGATTTCTCGTGATTTATTACTATATTAAGGTATAAACCAATACACCCTTAAATAGTAGCAAATGAAAGTCCTTTATTCACGGGTTAGTTCAGAATCTCAAAACGAAGAACGACAAGTTCAAAAGACCGAAGGGTTTGATTATGTTCTCGTAGATAAGTGTAGTGGTCTTATACCACTTTGGGAACGACCCCAAGGAAGTCAAATCAAAAAACTGATTGACTCCGAACTACTCACCCATTTAGAAGTTCACTCCATTGACCGTCTGGGTAGAAACACCCTTGATGTCCTCTCTATATGGAAAGAACTCACAGAGAAAGGTTTAATGGTTGTTTGTAGAAACCCCTCTCTCCGAAACTTGGATGAGAATGGTAAGGAAGACAAGTTCTCCCAACTTATGATGTCTATCCTTTCTACGATGTCTGACTTTGAAAGGTCACTCATTAGAGAACGACAAATGGAAGGAATCCGATTGAGAAAAGAGAAAGGTCTTTATCAAGGAAGACAAATAGGAACGACTGAATCAACTGAACGATTCCTATCAAAACCAAAGAACCAGGAGATTGTCAAACTCCTTGAACGAGGTTTGAAGTACTCGGAGATTCAGAAGATTCTTGGATGTAGTCCGAACTTGATTCGGAAGGTTAAGGAGTTATCCTAAAAGGGAACTCACCAGTAGGTATGAAAACCCACCCCAACAAGGGTGGGTTTTTCTTTTATAGAAATTCGGACTTTAACTTATTAAAGGTGTAAACGACAAAAGTGTTTACACGATGACTTTGATATCTAGTTCACTCAATCGAATCTCATCCGACCTATTCAACCTTTCCTCACGAACGTTCCCTTTTTGATAAATACCATAAACAATGACATTGGTAAAGGTTTTACCATAAGGAGATTTCAATCCTCTTTCATTAAGGTAATGACTTATTCTTCTATACCCTAGAGGGGTAAGATTACACTCCTTTAAAGTCTTAATCTGGGTATACAAATAGACTTGATAATCAGAATATACACTCCTCCAAAGGTGAGTTGTAATTACTGATAATGAGAAAGTTATTGTGTAAAATCGGGGGTAAGAATTTTGATTTTGTATTACTACTCCACGGTAACTGATTTTGCTAGGTTTCGTGGACGATCCACATCACATCCTCTCATCACCGCGATATAGTAGCTCAATAGTTGTAACGGGATAACGGTCAGAAGTGGGGTTAATGCTTCTAAAGTTGCCGGAATTTCAATGACGTGATCCGCAGAGTCCAATAGCTCTTTATCACCTTCCGTAACTACGGCAATGACCTTTCCTTCGCGGGCTTTGACCTCCTGAACATTGCTCACAAGCTTTTCGTAATGGCCGTTATTAGGCGCCACCACCACTACCGGCATGTTTTCGTCAATCAAGGCAATAGGACCGTGCTTCATTTCTGCTGCAGGATAACCTTCGGCATGGATGTAGGAGATTTCTTTAAGCTTCAATGCACCTTCTAAGGCGATGGGGAAGTTTACACCTCGGCCTAAGTAAAGGAAATTGGAAGCGTCCTTGTACAATCCTGAAATCTTTTCGATCAATTCCTTACTCTCGAGAACCTTCTCAATCTTCTTAGGGATGTTGTTGAGCTCGTTCAACAAGGCGCGGTATTCAGATGTTGAGAATTCACCACGCATTTTACCCAGTTCCAGAGCCATCATAGTAAGGATGGTGACCTGAGAGGTGAATGCTTTAGTAGAGGCCACACCAATTTCCGGTCCGGCGTGGGTGTAGGCTCCGGCATGAGTTTCACGGGCGATGGACGATCCAGCTACATTACAGATTCCAAAGACCATAGCGCCGGCTGCTTTGGCCATTTTGATGGCGGCAAGGGTATCAGCGGTTTCTCCACTCTGAGAGATGGCTATGACAATATCGTTTTTGCGAATGACTGGATTCCGGTAGCGAAACTCTGAACCGTACTCTACTTCTACAGGAATACGTGCGAATTCTTCGAAAAGGTATTCTGCCACCAGGGCACTGTGCCAGGAAGTTCCACAGGCCGTCATGATGATGCGGTCTGCATTGCGGAATTTATCTGCATATTCTTCCATTCCTGACATTTTAATCATGCCTTGTTCAGGAAGTAATCGGCCACGAAACGTATCATAAATGGCGCGAGGTTGCTCGTAGATTTCCTTCATCATGAAGTAGTCGTACCCGCCTTTCTCGATGCTTTCGAGATCCATCTGGAGTTTGTGGACCGTTGGGTTTACCGTTTCATCGTTCTCGATACGACGGATGTCCATTTCTTCATCAGCACGGAGCGCAGCCATTTCACCGTCTTCGAGGTAGATCGCTTCCTTAGTATATTCTAAGAATGGCGTAGCATCGGATCCTATGAATTTTTCTCCTTTACCTAAACCAATCACGAGCGGCGAGCCTAGCTTAGCCACAACGATCTCTTCAGGTTTATTCTTATCGTAAATACAGATGGCGTAGGCACCAATGACTTGGGTAAGGGCAAAGCGTACCGCCTTGCGAAGTTTACAGCCTTCTTGGTCCTGGACGTATTGGATGAAGTTTACCAATACTTCTGTATCCGTTTGGCTGTGGAATTCAAACCCTTTGGAGATGAGTAGGTCTTTGAGGGCTTGGTAGTTCTCGATAATCCCGTTATGTACTAAAACGAGGTTTCCAGAGTTACTGACGTGTGGGTGTGCATTCTCGTCCGAGGGTTGGCCGTGTGTGGCCCAACGCGTGTGAGCGATTCCTGTGGAGCCGGTCGTGTTGTTCGACAAGGCGTGTTCCTCCATAGCACTAACCATTCCTTGCTTTTTATACAAGGCTATCTCGCCGTTTTGAGCAAGGGCCACACCGCTACTATCATATCCACGGTATTCTAAGCGCTTTAGACCATTAACAAGGATAGGGAAGGCTTGACGATCTCCAAGATATCCGACAATTCCACACATAAAAACTAGAAGTTTATTGGTTTATTGGTATGCTAAAGTTACCCAACCTATCAATCACTCTTCGTGTAGTATACATTAAATTCTACAGGAATAGAAGCATGCATACCTCCGCCGAGGACTACCCGATGAACATTTGAATTTGCGCCAGAGGTCGCTAGAATAAGCGGAGTGATGCGGCCTTTAGCATTGACCATGTCGTGTACCATACGAGTACAGTAGAAACGGTAGCGATATTCGCGGATATCCGCACGATTGGCGGCGCCGCCCGCTGGATTCAATGAAGAGGAATAGTCTTTAATCAACGCTTGGCTAGAATCATAATCTTCCAAAAGCAATAGCGTTCCTGGAAGGGTATATGGGGAGGCTGTGCCTTGTACCACATGTACGATCATCTCCGCGCGGTTGATGCTATATCCTCTGTCAATAAGGGTATCTAGACCTTGGACCTCAAGGACCGTTCTCGCTCCTTGACCTCCTTGAACATAGGTTTGGTACTCGCCGTTGATGCTATCATAATTGACCACATCAAATGCTGCTGCGGAGAAATCGTGTACGTATTGATTGTATGAGCGTGCTGGATCGCCAAAGTTCTGTCCGAAAGTCAAGTTGAACACCTTAGGAACCGTATCCTGAGAACCGGTGTGGTAGTAGAGCTGAATCACGCTACCGCCTGCACTAAGGTCGAAATATCCTGTGGCCGAGTTGCCCGCGCCCACATCTTTGAAGTGCAAGCCTGGGACCATCTCTACGAAATCATTGTTGTCCGCAAAATGCGCTTCACCGGCTATGGCCGCATCAAAAATGACGGACTGGAAATAGGCGGGGTCCGCATCAAAGGTCAAGGTATTGATCAAAGAATCTACACCATTGAAAACGATGGCACCTGGATCGAGGGTCAATACAGTATCTGCAATAGGTACCTCTGTTTCTGGGAGCTGATTGCTGTAGTACTTGATGGTATCAATCAACGCGTTTTTCAGTGGAGCCATCTGAAGGTGGATTTGGCCACCGACCACGCCATAGGTTGAGCCGTAGGCGAGACGCACTTTCACAGAATCACAAACGGTGCTATCCCCGAAATCAGGGTTTACCTTGCCTAGCATAATGCGCGTAGCGAAAGAAGAGTGTACCGAACCAAAGAGCGGATCGTTCATGTTCCCGAGGGCGGCACGAGCCGGACTAGAAGTTACGATGCTGTCCCAGGCCGTGGTATAGCTCACCACCGGGAACGAAAGCTTGGTGCCTAATTCCGGGCGGTCATCTACGAAATTTCCAGAACCGATGGTTCCGTTACTTTTCTCACAACTAAAAACAGAGAGCGCGAGTGCTACGAAAGCGAGTGCGCGAAGGGCTTGCTTATTCAACGTCAGATTCGACCAAAAGAGATTCATAAATCTTGATTGCTTCTTCCGGTGTTTCAGCAAATCCTTTGCCATCGATGCATTCGATGCCGTTTGCCTTACAGTATTCCGCTACGTGATCGGTATTGCCTTCGCCGAGAATAACCACATCCGAGTATTTTGCTACGAGCAATTGAAGGTCCTCACAGGTCGGTGCTTCCAATCCTTCGACCAATTCTGGCGCAATCTCATCGAACAACAAACCAGCATGTAGATTAGGACCTAAGGAGCCGTCAAATCCATTGTCATATGCGGAGTACACAATTTTCGCATCCTTGAAAATGGGATTTTCGCTTTGGAACAAGCGTAAGTACATCGGCACTAGAGAGGACATCCATCCGTGAACGTGAATCACGTCCGGCTTCCATCCTAGTTTTTCCACGGTGTCGATGGCTCCTTTTGAAAAGAACAAGGTTCGCTCGTCATTATCTTCAAACTGATTGCCGTCCGCATCTGCATAGGTTGCTTTGCGCTTAAAGTATTCTTCGTTGTCGATGAAGTACACCTGCATACGCGCTCCTGGTACAGAAGCTACCTTAATGATCAAAGGCATGTCCATATCATTGATCACCACGTTCATACCACTCAATCGAATTACCTCGTGCAACTGGTGACGACGCTCGTTAATGACCCCAAAACGGGGCATAAAAACGCGTACCTGATGACCGATGTCGTTGGTCTTTTTAGCCAGCGCAAGCGTAGTGCTTGAAATCGTGTTCTCGGGTAAATACGGGTGAATTTCTTGCGAGACGAACAAAACTCTCTTGCTATCCATAAAAGGGACGTTAGTTAGAAATAAGAATGCAAAGATACCCATTTTACCCCTTTATATCAAAGAATAGCCTAGTTTTGAGCCCTTTTTAACACTTTATGCAGCGCATTTCATCCTTAGCAGAATTGGACCTTTGGAAAGGCCGTTTACATGGAGAGACTTTGGGTTTCGTGCCTACGATGGGTGCTTTGCACGAGGGACATTTAAGTTTGGTCCAATTAAGCTTGGACCGCGGCGCCAAAACTTTGGTGAGCATTTATGTGAATCCCACTCAATTCAATAATCCGGAAGATTTAGCCAAGTACCCCAATACCCTCGAGAAGGATTTGGAGATGTTGGAAGCGATGGGTTGTGATGCCGTGTTCCTGCCAATGGCCGAAATGCTTTACCCCGAAGGATTGAAATCTAGGGCGTTCTCTTTTGGGTGCTTGGACCTCAACATGGAAGGTGCCGGGAGGCCCGGTCACTTCGAGGGCATGGCCACAGTTGTGACCAAGTTTTTCGAACTGATCCAGCCGGATTTTGCCATTTTTGGCGAGAAGGATTACCAGCAGTTGTGCATTGTTCGCCATGTGGTCGCAGAGGAGAATTGGCCCGTGGAAATTGTACCGGGGCCCATTTTACGCGAAAAAGATGGTTTGGCCATGAGCAGTCGCAATCTTAGGTTGAGTGAGGTGGAGCGCCAAGAGGCCGCGACCATTTATGCAGTGCTATCGAAGGTATGTGCGGAGGCTGAGCGTTTTGAAGGTGTGACGGAGTTGAAAAGCCATTGTGTGGAGGCGCTGAACGCGGTACCATCGTTGACCGTAGAGTATATTGAATGTTGTGATGAAAAAGAGTTGCAGCCGATGGGAGAATTGGACCCAAAAATCCCAACAAGACTCTTTGCTGCGGTGCAGTGCGGAAATGTCCGACTCATCGATAACCTTCCTCTTTTTTAACCTACTTTTGCCGCATGCAAATTGAGGTAGTCAAAAGTAAAATTCACCGTGTCCATGTGACCGGTGCGGAACTAGATTATATCGGATCCATCACCTTAGACGAGGACTTGATGGACGCCGCTGGATTAGTACAGGGTGAGCGCGTATATATCGTGAACGTGAATAATGGCGAGCGTTTTGATACCTACACCATCACCGGAGTACGCGGGGGCGGCGAAGTGACTTTGAACGGTCCTGCAGCGCGACGCGTTCAAAAGGGCGACATCATTATAATCATCGCATATGCGAGTATGGGTGTGGAAGAGGCCAAGAGCTTCAAGCCCACCATTATCTTCCCCAATGAATTGACAAATACCCTTAGCTAATGCCGGCGTGGGTGAAGAAAGTAGCACAGTATATCCTGTTTTTGGGAATAGGTATTGCACTGCTGTACTTAACCTTCAAGAATATTGATCCTGTTGACCTTTGGAATAACCTTCGTGCGGTTTCTGTACCGGGGTTGGTCGGGATAATTTCCATCGGGTTTTTGGCCATTATTTTCCGTGGATTGCGTTGGGTGCAAATGCTCAGCAGCCTAGGCCATGATGTCCATTGGACTCGAGCAATTTCTTCTGTGGCGCTGAGTTATCTGGTAAATCTAATTACGCCTCGTGTCGGGGAAGTGGCTCGATGTACAGCTCTAAACCGTTCTGATAAAGTACCTATTGACAAGCTATTAGGAACAGTAGTGCTGGAGCGTGTTGTTGATGCTTGCTTTTTTTTGATCATACTCTTGAGCACCGTTTTCATTTCATATGAGGAATTGATTGATTTCCTTGTTCAGAGCGGAGCTCAATTACCTGAACTTTCAACCTTTACTGTAAGCTTAACCCTTGTTGTTTCTGTGATGGGTTTGTCCCTGCTGTATTTCACACGAAAAACATGGTCTCAATGGAGCTTAGCTAAAAGAATAAAAGGGTTTGTAACAGGCATGGTTGAAGGACTACGCAGCTTAAAAACAGTTGAAAATAAGATGCTTTTTTGGGTGTACTCTATAGGTATTTGGGGCTGCTATGTATCTACCATGGCGGTCGGCTTTACTATTGTAGAAGGATTAGACGGTATTGGGACGGAGCAAGCCTTATTTGTTAGTGTAGCTGCAGGATTAGGAGTATTTGTTCCTGTTCCTGGCGGTATTGGCGCCTACCATTATTTAGTATCCAAGGCATTGATGGTTTTAGGTTTATCACCAATTATAAGCACATCCTTCGCCACACTAATTCATAGTTCTCAAAGCTTAATGTTCATCGTTACGGGTGGCTTAGGTTTTGTTTTTCTCTATTTTGCAGGAAGAAAATAATCCTTCCTCATGGCGAAACAGAAAAGCGTATTTGTTTGTACTCAATGTGGCACCCAGCACAGCAAGTGGATGGGACAATGTCAAGGGTGTAAGGAATGGAATACGCTCGTTGAGGAAATTGCTGTGAAAAGCAAGCCAGATCCTAGGGCTTGGAGTGGCGACAGTGCCGCGGCAAAACCTATCCGAATAGAAGATGTAGAACACACCTCTGTGCAGCGTTTTCCAGTACCAGACTATGAATTTGCTCGTGTTTTAGGCGGGGGAATAGTACCGGGTTCTGTGACCCTTTTGGGCGGTGAGCCAGGCATAGGGAAAAGTACCTTATTGCTGCAGCTTGCCCTGAGTTTTACAGGAACCGTAGCATACATCTCAGGAGAAGAGAGCCCTTCGCAGATCAAATTGCGCGGGGAACGTATCGGCAAGGCTGTAAGTGAATTGTATTTGCTCAGCGAAACCAAAACCGAAGCGATATTCAATCATTTAAAGAACGTTAAGCCGCATTTGGTCATCGTGGATTCCATCCAAACCTTACATGTTCCCCACGTAGAGAGTACGCCGGGTTCGGTGGCCCAAATCCGCGAGAGCGCCGCAAGCTTTATTCGGTACGCGAAAGAATCGGGAACACCCGTATTACTCATTGGCCATATCAATAAAGAAGGCAGTATTGCCGGTCCTAAGATTTTGGAACACATGGTAGATGTGGTCTTACAATTTGAAGGCGACCCAAATTTGTTGTACCGCATTCTCAGAGCACATAAAAATAGGTTTGGATCCACTCATGAGATCGGGCTTTATACGATGGAGCAAGGTGGATTGTATGGGGTGGAAAACCCTAGCGATTTACTGGTCACCAAACAGCACGACGGACTGAGCGGGAACGCTGTAGCCGTAATGGTGGAAGGGGTGCGTCCGATGTTGATCGAGATGCAGGCCCTAGTGTCTACGGCCGTATACGGAACCCCTCAACGCTCTACCACCGGCTTCGATACGCGAAGGCTGAACATGCTGTTGGCGGTATTGGAGAAAAGGTGTGGATTTAGGTTGGGCCAAAAAGACGTGTTCTTGAACGTAACGGGCGGCCTGAAAGTTGACGATCCGGGATTGGATTTAGCGGTGGTGGCGGCCATCTTGAGTTCGAATGCCGACGAGCCTATATCTGGTAAAGTGTGCTTTGCTGCCGAGGTAGGGTTGACCGGTGAGGTCCGTCCCATCACACGTGTAGAGCAGAGAATCAAAGAAGCGGAGAAATTAGGCTTCGATAGAATCTACATCAGCGGACACCACCAAATCGAAAAATCCCACTACGACATTGCCATAGTGGGATTGAAACGTATAGAGGAATTGGTTCAAGCCCAATTCTAGTTTTGATTATTCCTCACCTTCCAATAGGTTGGCTAACTCGCTTAAATCAGGAGTTAGAATAATTTCAGTACGACGGTTTACTGCCTTGTTAGCTGCACTATCGTTGTCTACCAATGGCACATATTCTCCTCTGCCCGCAGCTGTAATTCGCTTGGGGTCTAGAGATGTGTTAGTCGTCAGAATCTTGACCACATTCGTGGCACGCATTACACTAAGGTCCCAGTTATCCTGTACTTGATTCGCGCCTCGGTAGGGATCGTTATCCGTATGCCCTTCAACTAGGATGCTTATATCTTGATTTTCTGCTAGAACCTCGGCTAAATTTTCGAGAGCGATTTTTCCATTTGGCGCCACATCCCAAGATCCCGGAGCAAACAACAAACTATTTTCTAAGCTCACATACACCTTACCATCACGCATATTAACCGTCAATCCTTTACCAGTAAACCCTAATAAAGCGTCGGCTACTTTTTGTCGAACATAGTTCACTGTACTGTCTTGACGGCCAATGATACGTTCTAATTCTTGCATGCGCGCTCTTCCTTTCTCGAGCATTCGACGCTCAGTATTTAGGCTATCCTCCTTCGACTGTAGACGATTTTGCATGGCCGCAATTTCATCCATTAGCGCTTTATTTTCGCGCGCGCTCGCGGCGATCAGTGTGCTATTGTTATCAAGCAAGTAATCGTACTGTTTGGATAGTCGATCATATTTAGTTTGCAAGGTACGCATACGGTCATACGATGCAGTGGTATCCTCTACTAGGATATTTACCGTCCGACTAATCTCATCAAGTTCTCTTTGAAGCTCAGTATTCTCAGCGGCTCTTGTTTCGCTTAATTGTCGAAGTTGATCTGTTTCATTAGTGAGAATGTCATATTTATCTTGGAGGGTACGATGAACCTTAGTACTGACACAAGAAGCAGTCATGAAACCAATAACAACAAGAAATATCAAACGCTTCATAGCTCGTAATTTTAATTAGTTTATTTCAATTCAACGGATGCTGTACCTACCAAATAGCTATCAGTCATGAGTGCAATTGTATACACACCAGATTCTAGTTCTACTGGGGCATCAACGGCTCTACCTAAAGAGATACAAATCTCCTTAGCTTCACCCGTAAAGGTTAACGTACCTAATCCGTTGAAATTTGTCATTTCACCACCAACAACGGCCAAATTTGCTTCTGGACCGTCTATAGATTTACCACTAGGGCTAATCCACTTCGCATAAAGAACGGTCTCGCCCTTCGCAGCAATTCTATTTTTAGCGATGGTAAAACAAGCATTTAATTGATCTGTTCGCTTCGCTCGTCGCGTTTTACGCTCTTTGCCATTGTTCGCGATTCTAACTGCTTGGATTGCTGATGAAGCAATGACTAATTGCTGACCTTTTTCTACCGTTTGGCGCAAACCTGTATTTTGACCTTGAAGTTCAGCGTTCGCATCCATGGCGTTGTTCAGACTATCAGCGATCATTTGTTCCCGCAGCTTCAAAGCTGCATAAGCAGCATTTATACTATCTAATTGAGCAACAAAAGCATCATTTTGCTTTTTTATACCCGCTAATCTGCTCCGGTAACTTGTTAATTGTCGCTTGTTTTGAACATTGATGGCATTAATGCTATCAATCATAGCACCCAATCGTTGAGTTTCGAATTGAATAAAGCCATTCAGACTATCATTGGCACCCATTTGAGAGAGTAAATCAGCTTTCATTTCGGATAATTCAATCGTAAGAGATTGTTTTTCTAATTCCAATGCGTTTTTCTCCTCACTTCTCAAATAAAGTAATCCCCCTAATACTAAAACCGCCACAGCAAGAAATGCTACAACCCAGCCCAATTTTTTATTCCCACTCTCGGTCTCCATCTAGTTTTCACACTTAAATTATTAGAACGAAACTAAAAAATACCCTACTGCCAATGCTTCCAACACAACTAAGGTTTTTAACAAGTCTAGTATTTCCTAGTCAATGCCATTTATGCGGCACTCTATTGTTTACACATGAGCAAAGCGTGTGCCAAATCTGTTTGGACCGCCTTCCACGAACCACATATATGGTGAACCACCAGCTCCAACCCTTAGGGGCAACCATTGCCTCCAAATTTTCAGCAGCTTTAAGCTTCGTTGGCGAAGTACAAATCCTGTGTTATGCACTAAAATACGGAGGCAATTATCCCCTCGCCCAAAGCTTAGGTCGCCACGTCCTCGCTCCACACCTATTAGAACGAACTTCCGCGCCACATCTTATCCTCTGCCCTATTCCCATCCACCCCCGGCGGCTCCGCCGCCGGGGGTACAACCAGAGCCTGTTCCTCGCGCGCGGATGCGCGCTCGGACTGAAGGCCGCCGGCCGCAATGCCCAAGTCATGGAGCTATTGGTCAAGCGGGAGCATCGCAACAGCCAGGTCCATTTTTCCCAATACACCCGGTGGAGCAATGCGGCCGGCGCATTTGCCTTAAACGACCAGCGCGCCCCGGAGGGCGCGCTGGTGGTATTGATTGACGACACCCTTACTACGGGCGCCTCTTTATTGGCGGCGGGTGAGTTGCTCAAGCAACGCGATCCAAAGATGCAGCTGTACTTGCTCGCCCTGGCTAAGGAGGATTAATGTCTCACCACGAATGGACGTTGAACCATACCTGTGGCCGTGCGGATTTCTACAAGGTAGGTTCCGCTACTAAAACCACTGAGGTCGAAGTCTTTTTCGAAGGTGCCATTAGTGGTGGTGATGGTCGTGTTAAACAACTCCTGACCTACATAATTCATCACGCGCATCTGCACTTCTTCCCCTTGTTCGGCTGTTCCGCTGATGTGGATCAAGCCGGTGGTTGGGTTAGGGTACATTAGGATGGATTGAGCCGCTTCCTCTTCCAAACCGATGCCTTGGATGTTTACGAAAATCTGCTGTGAAGTAGTATCACAATCGCCATATAGCTTCAACACTGCCGTGTACTGACCATTGGCGGTGTACGAGTGGCTGTGTGTGCTGCCCGTACCGCTAGCATTAGAACCATCACCGAAGTTGATGAAGTAGCTGGTGTAGCCCGAAGCACCGCCCCAAGTAAAGGTGATGTCTGCGAAGCTAGTACCGATGCTATCAATGCTGTAGTTCGGGTTACCCACGTTGATGGCAGAACAGCTATCCGTTGTGAAGCTGTAGTACATTTTCAATGAGGTGTCGCCTGGAGCACATACCTCAGCCACATCAAAGAAGTAGGTCGTTACAGGTGTCAAACCAGTCATAGAAGCCAATGCTGAAGTAGAGGTACCCATCATGCTGTTCGTAGTACCTGAAGCCGTGTAGTGGTAGATAAACGTACCATTACCTCCCGTCCATGAGATATCTGCAAAGGTGCTTCCCATATTGGCTACACCCATGTTGCTTGGCGTGGCACACGATGGCGTCACACAATTTGCAGTTAGGGTATCCACGGGGCCTGCATTAAAGTTTCCTGAAGAAATGCTTACGCTTTGACCGTTAGATCCGCTCAAGGTGTAATAAACCTCTGATGGATAAGAACCTTGAGCACCATTGACCACTGCAATTTCTGTACCTGCGCAGATTTGGAAGTCGATGATCAAGCTATCTCCTGAGGTAAAGTTTGAACCAAAGGACTGACCGTAGGCACCGTTGAAGTATAAATCAACGGTTGCTCCGTTCCATCCATCACCCCAAGTATCGTACATGCTCATGGTGAAATCACAAAGGTCTGTGGTATCACACATTCCTGTACAGAAGGCTACTGGGCCTAAGGTATCAGAGGTTCCATTTGCACCACAGTTCTGAATAATAATCACATCGTAGCAAGAGTTAGAAGCTAAGCCTGTGATGGTGAAGTTGTTCGAAGTAGTCGAGTCAATACCCGGCGTGAACCCAGTACCTGTCGCTTGTAGGAAGCCTGTAGGTCCCCATTGATATTCATAGGTTCCCGTTCCTCCGTTCTTGTCGAAGGTGAAGGAAGCGTCGTTCTTACCCGCATTATATGTCAAGTTTGACGGTGTAGGACAAAGGGCATTACAGTTTGAGCTGAAGCTCGCCATTTGTGTGCCAGTAGTAGTAGCAGAAGTTGCCGAGTACGAATCAATAGTTGCACCGCCTGAGATGACGTTCAAGCCGATCTCGCTTGGGTAACTACCGTCGTCGGAAACCACGATGGTGAAGGACCCTCCCGTACATAGACTGATGGTTTCGGTGTAGCTGGTGCCCGTAAGGAAATTGGCCCCAAGAGTGTATTCAACGCCTCCATTAGAGTTCAAGATCTCTACTTCAGCACCGTTCCATCCGTCGCCCCACGTATCCGTCAACTCGATGTCAAACGTACACATTTGCGATAGCGAACAAGCCAATGTTTTGAACGACACAGGACCGTATCCCGGAGAGATGGTACTGTCCGAACACATTTGAACGACATACACATCGTACGTCGTGTTTGAGGTCAAACCGGTCAACCAGGCAGGTGAACCTGTCACTTGGACCTGGGTACCTGTTCCTTGCGTAAATCCTGGAGGACCGTATTCCAACCAAGTCGCAATTCCGCTCGCGCTGTAAGTAATTTGAGCCGAGTCCATGCCCACTGTACCTACACCGATGGCCGATGGCGGCAAACATGGAGGAGCGTCCTTGATCAAGATATCTTCAATATATACCGCACTATAGGTGCTAGTATCTGAAGAAACAATCGCGATGTGGTCGTCAGACATGTTGTATCCGGTGCTTGAGTCGAAGTACACAGTGAATTTGGTCCAAGTACCTCCATTTGGTACTGAAAGTGTATCGATAATGTCCAAGCTCGTTAAGCTCGATGGCGAGCTCACTGTACCCACATAAACGTCGTTTCCTACAGAAAAGCCCGTGTTCGCGAGCCAGATGTCCATTTGCTTCGTACCGCTGTCCAAACCGATCACAGCTGGGCTCACGAGCGCCTCGTAGGCTGCATCGTAGGAGTTGTAGAGGTAGTAGTAGTTAGAGTTGCTCAATGGAGAGATGCTCCATGTAGCATTATTGATATATCCGTATCCTGCTGCGCCCGATTCCTCTACGTAGTACCAACAGGATGGTGCATTTGGATTGCTGAATGAGCCTATTGAGTCGTTGTCGAAGCCTTCGTAAATAGGCGTGCTCAATGAGGAACATAGCGTTTTCACTGAATATGGACCTACCGTTGTGCTGTATCCGTTACCGGCACCGCTACAATCTGTTTCTAGGTAGAATTCGTACCAAGTGTTCGGGCTCAAACCGGTGATGGTCGCTGTGGTATCGTATACCGTAATGGTGGTTGGAACCGCCGAAGAACCCATCACGTTATAGTCCACATTAAAGACAGTATCATTACTTGTCCAAGTAATGGTGGCAGTAGTATCTGTTGCCGTTAAGCTGGCCAATACTGGCGCAGGACATGCTGGCGGCGTGGTCACTGTAACCGTATAATCGTGTGTTTCACCATAGATAAAACTACTACAGCTTTCAGATGCACCGATCGTGGCAGAATAGTTTGAACGCACACGCAAACGGTAAGAACCCAAGCTCACTGTCGACGGGATGGTGATCGATCCTACAGTCGAACTCCAAGCGTTGGTAGGGCTTGACCACAAGTGTTCCCCACTGTCGGAGAAATCACCGTCATCGTTGAAATCTACCCACACCGCGAAGTACTGGGTCGACCAGTTCGACGTGAATGATACCGAAGTAGGAACCGTCTGTTGGATAAATATGGTATCCGAAGTCTGTACGTTATAGTACGGAGACGAGGTACAGCCCGTAGCTGTATCCGAGAAGTTTCCAATGTATACATCGTCGATATCATCTCCGTATGTACATCCTGTAGAATACGAAGGCGTACAATAGGTCTGTGCTTGAACAGCAAAGCTGATGACGCCAAAGGCAATGGTTAGTAGTAGTTTTTTCACGGCGTGAAATTTTTGAATAGTACTGAAAGGTAAGAATAATTGGTCCTATGATACATCCTAATGTCGCCCAAAGAGTGAGTGTAGAGAAATTGTCAAGGAAAGGAGGGTCCAATTGAGCGAAAAACCACTTTTAATCGCGATTTTTGAAACCATGCGACACCATCTATCCTTCTTCACCGCCCTCTTGCTCGTGGGTTGCGCCGTACAAAGCCAGCCGCAAGGAGGACCGCGTGATGAAACTCCCCCTACTATCGTCGCTCAAAGTCCAGCCATGGGTACCTTGAATTGGTCCGGGAACACAGCCGAAGTCACTTTTGACGAGTATATTCAGGCGAAAAACCTACGTACTGCAATCACCACAACCCCAGCACTAGAAGGTATTGAAGCTAAAATCAAAGGCAAGAGTCTAAGCATTAAATGGGATACTCAAGAGTTGTTACCAAATACCACTTATCGTATAGCACTTGGAGATGCTGTTGGTGATTTAAATGAAAACAACTTATACCAAAATCTAGAATTAGTCTGGAGTACCGGTAGCTATATAGATAGCCTATCACTCCATGGGAGTACCATACCTGAAAAGAAAGTGCCATTCGACAAACTTAAAATATGGCTTGTTCCCTCGGGAGTGGACACCGTAACTACCGCAATTTTCAGCACGGTCCCCGGTAAAAGTGGAGAATTCAAGTTCTCTTACTTACCATCTGGAACCTTTGACGTTTTAGTCTTTGAAGATTTAAATTTTAATAATCGCTGGGAACCCGAATCAGAACCATTTGGAATAAGCGAAAATCACAATACAGAACTAGATTCATTACCCATAAACGTTCCCTTCTACAATGGTTTTTTTGAACTTCCTGTTGATCCTTCAACATCATTAATGGACTCCATAGCCGTATTTCTAGATACTGTAAAAGCCGAAAATACAGGTCATTTAACTTTATTGATTCCACCAGTGGATCAAACAACATTTGGCTGGCTTGTGCATGAGAGCGGGTATCAAAAGCAGTTCCTCTTCACTACAGATCGTCTAACCGATACCACGTACCTAGATCTAGGAAATCAATTGCCCGGTAAATATGTATTTAATGGCTTTATAGATTCAAATTCGGATTCAACCTGGACCCCGGCATCCTGGCATGAAGATCGTGAGAGTGAGTTTATTTTAACAGGTCAGAACTTCGAACTCAAAGCGAACTGGGACCTTGAGCAAACCTTAATTTTAAAATAATTGCCACTGCACCTACCTATACAGCGAGGTCAACAGGCGGCCGGTCTTTTAATCATTCAGCAAGCTCGCAATATCCTTGATCAACAGGTCCATTTGTGCTTGATTCGTGCCGTCATAGAACCCGCGAATACGCTTTTTCTCGTCGACTAATACAACGTTTTCTGTGTGAATGAAATCGTGTTCGTCAAAGCTTGTACCCGGTTCCATCACTGCGAAATATTGGCGACGTGCCATGCGGTAGAGCTCCTCTTTTTCACCGGTCAACAAATGCCACTTGCCCTGAATGGCTCCCATGCGTTGGCCGTATTCGTACATTACCTCCACCGTATCAATCTCGGGCATAACAGTATGACTGACCAAATTCACTCTAGGCTCATCTCTGTAGGCGTCTTGAATACGCTGGAAGTTCTGTCCCATTGCAATACAAATAGTCGGACAGGTCGTGAAGAAAAAGTCCGCCACATATACTTTATCGCGCAACAAGGAAGAATCCACCTCATTGCCCCACTGGTCCAGTAGATGAAAGTTTCCAATGCGGTGACCGCGTCCTACTCGCTCCAAATCGTCGTCTACAACGGCAGGATTCAAATCCACCGGATTATAGATCGGCAAGACTCGCTTGGGCTTGAGCTTTTGAAAGGACGCATAGGTTCCTACTACAAAGACACTCAAGAGCGCAATGATTTTAATCCATTCTGAAGGTTTGAGGCGTATCTTTATCATGATTTCAAAATTACAACGAGCGATGAAGCTACGCCCCACCTTCTATCACGCATTTTTCATTTTTGCCTTCGCAGCGCTCCTAGCCTCTTGTGGAGGCAGCGAGGAGCCCGAGCAATTGACTATACCACAATCAACACCTGCCACTAAAAAGGGTTCGGATATTCCTGAAGAGGTCAAAAAGCTGTTGACCATGCATACCTGTTTAGGTTGTCATAAATTGGATAAAAAACTAATTGGACCCACATTTAAAGACATCGCTGCACGGGGTTATACTGCGGAAGAAATGGTTCAATTAATGCAGGTTCCTCAACCTGAAAATTGGCCAGATTATCCACCTATGGCCTCCATGTCTTTTGTTGCAGAAGAAGATTTATTGGCTATCGCGAAGTGGATCACTGAAATTCCCGTCGAATAATTGGACATTAAAAACCTTCTTTCCGTTCACCAGCTAAGTAAATCCTATGGGATTAAAACGCTGTTCACCGACCTGACTTTCGGGATTTCGGAAGGGGAGAAAATTGCCATTGTCGCCAAGAACGGCTCCGGGAAAAGCACACTAATGCGCACCCTGATAGACCCTGCTATTGCAGATTCTGGCACCATCAGCTACCGCAAGGGCATCAAACTTCGCTACCTCGAACAACACCCAGAATTCACCTCAGGTCAAACGGTCCGCGATGTGCTCTACCAAAGTGAACACCCCGGTCTAGAAGCACTACGCAACTACGAAAGTATTGTCGCCGAAGGTGGCGATGCCCATGCCATGCAACTGGCTCTAGATAAGGTCGAAGCAACCGGCGGTTGGGCCATAGAAGGGCGTATTCAAGAGATGCACGGCAAGATGAATTTGCCCGATATGGACCGCATCATCGATAAGTTCTCGGGCGGTGAAATCAAGCGAATGGCCATGGCGCAACTCTTCATCGAAGAGCCGGACCTCATTTTGATGGACGAGCCCACCAACCATTTGGACCTCGATATTATCGAATGGCTGGAGGAATACCTGATCAGCTACAAAGGGGCCCTTTTGATGATTACGCACGACCGATATTTCTTAGAGCGCATTTGCGGAACCATTTACGAACTGGACAACCAAAGCTTCTTTAAATACGACGGGAACTACAGCTATTTCTTAGAGCAAAAGGAACTACGAGAAGCGAATGAAGCGGCCAACCTTCACAAGGCGAAGCAACTCTTCAAAAAAGAACTCGACTGGATGCGGCGAACGCCCAGTGCGAGGACCGGAAAATCGCGAGATCGAATAGACCGCTTTTCTGAGGTTAAAAAAGTGGCGAAACAGCGTGTTGATGACCGGGAAGTCACTCTTTCGATCAACAGCCAGCGCCTCGGCGGCAAAATCCTCGAGTTGCACAAAGTAGGCAAGAGTTTTCCTGATAAACTCCTCATTGAATCCTTTAACTACACCTTTAAAAAAGGAGAACGCGTAGGCATCGTTGGCCCCAACGGCAGCGGAAAGTCAACGCTACTTAAGATGATTCTCGGGGAGGAAGAGCCTTCGAAAGGAAAAATCATTACCGGAGATACGGTCATCTTTGGCCACTACAGCCAAGGCGGTATTGCCGACAAGGACCACCTAAAAGTGATCGAAGTCGTTCAAGAGATTGGCGAATACATCACCTTGAAAAAAGGTCAGAAGCTCACGGCCTCCCAACTCTGCGAACGCTTCCTGTTCGACGGCAACCAGCAATACAGCTACACCTCGACCCTTAGCGGCGGGGAAAAGCGTCGCCTTTACCTGCTCACCATCTTGATGAAGAATCCGAACTTCCTCATTCTCGATGAGCCCACCAACGATCTAGATATTCTTACCCTACAAGCCCTCGAAGAATTTCTCGACGACTTCCCGGGGTGTTTACTTGTAGTCAGCCACGACCGTTATTTCCTAGACAAGCTCTGTGACCACCTCTTTGTCTTTGAAGGAGGCGGCCGCATTAAAGATTTTAATGGGCACTATTACGAGTGGCGCGAAGAGCAAAAACGCATCGACGCCATAAAAACCGCTGGGCCCAAAGTGATGGTCGAGGAGGCGCCTAAAAAGGAAAAGGCCAAGACTAAAATGGGCTACATGGAAAAGCGGGAATGGGATGCGCTTCCTGGAGAAATAGAAGCCTTAGAAGCCCGCCGTGATACTCTTAATGCCGTATTCGAAAGCGCCGATCAAGATCCGGATGAAGTAGCTAAGGCTGCCGCTGAAATCCAAGAGGTTTTGGATGCCTTGGACGAAAAAGAAATGCGCTGGCTGGAATTGTCAGAGTTAGACTACGAATAACTAATTTTAAAGCAAAGACCTTTACCGTGACGGAACAACCTCCCATCCTTAAGCTACGTGGCATAACCCGAGATTTCAAACTGGGGTCGCAGACGGTTCATGTACTCAAGGGCATTGATCTCGACATTTTTAAGAATCAGTACGTTGCTTTGATGGGGCCTTCCGGTTCTGGTAAATCCACTTTAATGAATTTGCTGGGCTGTTTGGACACCCCAACGGCCGGATCTTACGAACTCAACGGGAACGATGTGAGCCGCATGGGGGACAACGAGCTCGCTGAAATTCGCAACCACGAAATAGGCTTCGTCTTTCAAACCTTTAACCTCCTGCCGCGTTCGACCGCCTTGGAAAATGTCGCACTCCCGCTCATTTACGCTGGACTAGGTAAAGAGGAGCGTGAAGCACGCGCAGCAGAAGTGCTTACTCAAGTAGGCCTTGCGGATCGCATGGACCACCGTCCCAACCAACTTTCAGGGGGGCAGCGTCAACGCGTAGCCGTGGCGCGCGCCTTAGTCAATAACCCCGCATTGATCCTCGCGGACGAGCCCACAGGAAACCTTGATTCCAAAACTTCCGTGGAAATCATGAAGCTCTTCGATGATATTCAAGCGGCTGGGAATACAGTCGTGCTGGTAACTCACGAAGAGGATATTGCACAACATGCGAAACGCGTCATCCGTCTTGTCGACGGCGAAATAGATTCAGACATTTCTAAATAAACCCAAATGAAAAAGTTCACATTACTTTTTGCCTTTGTCCTCGTTGGATTCTCGAGCATAGGCCAAACCACGTTGACCTTAGAAGATGCTGTATTGAACGGCCGTAAATATTACCCACAAGGGCTCATTATGCCGCAATGGATGCCCGGTACAGACGCGTATTCGCATTTGATCGACGGCTACCAAACCATGGCCATCATTGATGCCAAATCTGGCGAGGAAACCGGACGTATAACCGCCGGTCAGATCAATGAGACCCTTAAAGGCGTTGAAATTTTCGGTAGACGGCCTAATTCAGACCGTACCGAAGTAAGCATTCGTGGAACCTGGATGTTGAATTGGCTTGACAAAAACACGCTGTATTTTACCGAAAAGGGAACGCTTTACACTTACGATATTGCAAATAAAACGACCTCTGCACAGTATACCATGGCTGAAGGCAATGCAAATGTTCACCTCAGCAGCGATTTAAGTGCTGCTTACACGGTCGGAAATAACGTGTTTGTGAACTGGAGTGAAGATGGTGCTATGGTCCAAGTAACCAAGCACGACAATCCCAACATCGTCAGTGGCCAAGCCATTGCACGCAGCGAATTTGGCATCACAGAGGGACTCTTCTGGAGCCCCGCGAATGATGCAGTAGCCTTCTATGAAAAAGACGAGAGCGCCGTGACAAGCTACCCGCTTTTAGACATCAGCACAACCCCGGGTTCTTTGAACGAAATCAAATACCCAATGGCCGGCCAGGGTTCGGAATACGCGCGTGTTGGTATATACCGCAAAGGAAAGAAAGCGCCTATTTATTTGGATACGGACGGCATAGAGCACGACCAATATTTGACCAACCTCAGCTGGTCTCCGGACGGAAAAACCATCCTTTTAGCCATTGTGAACCGTGCGCAAAACCACTACGATGTGGTAGCGTTTAACGCGAAAAATGGAAAGCGTGGGGAAACTTTGTTGAGCGTTGATAACGACAAGTGGGCCGAGCCTGAGCACCCCGCCTATTGGGTCAATAACAAAGAGTTTATCTGGATGAGCGAAATGGATTCGTTCATGAACCTCTATTTGTACAACACGAAAGGAGAATTGGTCCAAAAACTCACAGAAAACAGCTTCGTCGCTACTGAGATTCTTGGCCGCGATAAGAGTGGGGACATCCTCTTTATGGCCACCGGTAATGACGCACGCGAATCGCATTTATTCAGTGTGAGCCTAAAGGGAAAACAGATCCAATTAACCTCGGAAAGCGGCTACCACAGCGCCACCGTTCAAGAAGGCGGAAACTACTTCATCGACAGCTACAGCAGCGTTGACATTCCTGCAAAGGATGTGCTGATGACCACAGGTGGAAAGCCCATCCGCGACCTTGCAGAAGCGGCTGATCCATTTGAAGGAACGAACATTCGCAAACCAGAATTAGGCTCAATCATGGGCCCGGACGGGAGCATTCTTTACACACGTACTTTCAAGCCGTTTGACTTTGATCCGAGTAAAAAGTACCCAGTATTAGTCTACGTATACGGCGGCCCTCATGCACAAATGGTGACCAACCGTTGGAACGGCGGCGGACCGTTCTGGATGAATGAATTTGCCAACCGCGGATATATCGTATTTACCCTGGACAACCGTGGTTCAGCGCACCGCGGAACGGATTTCGAGCAACAGATTCACCGACAATTGGGAACCGTTGAAATGGAAGACCAACTAGCCGGTGTGGCTCACCTCAAGTCCCTACCCTCCGTAGACGGAGACCGCATGGCCGTGCACGGATGGAGCTACGGTGGATTTATGACTACGTCCCTTATGCTTCGTCAGCCAGGTGTATTTAAGGCAGGTGTTGCAGGTGGCCCAGTGACCGATTGGAAGTACTATGAAATCATGTACGGCGAGCGCTACATGGACCGTCCGGAAGAAAACGAGGAAGGCTATGCTTCGAACCGTCTTCACAATCACGTTGAAAACCTTCAAGGCGATCTTTTACTCATTCACGGAACCGTGGACGACGTCGTGGTGATGCAGCACAACTTGAGCCTCGTAAAATCCTTCATCGACGCTGGCATCCAGATGGATTTCTTCCCTTACCCCATGCACCCACACAACGTGCGCGGCAAGGACCGACTCCACTTGATGACCAAGGTCTTAAACTACGTTGAGGACAGCTTAGAAGAATAGTGCTCGCGCGAATCGCCAAAGTCTTACCTGCACTGGTCATTGGGTTGAATGTATTGGTATTCATTCCAATGACCGTGTGGATTTTAATCACTGATGGCGGCCCCATGGGTTTTGGCTATCTAGGACTGCCCTTCACCTTTTTCATGCACGTTGGGGGCGTACTATGTGCCATTCAGCTGGTTCGGAAGTCTGATCGAATGGCTTACTTTATTCTTAATGCAATCTTCGCCATGGTAGGCGTCTATCTTACCCTTCTTTACATCCATAATGTTTGGACTTCGATTTTGGAGAAGGTGAGCACGGTGTGAATTACCGGTACTTCTGCACATTCCTTGCATTCGAGTCTGAGTAGGGCGATCTTATTTAGATAGTATTAGTTACCAATTTGGTAACTTTTATATCTTTGCAATGAGAATTATAGCCAAACGAACCCTACGCGAGTTTTGGGAGAAGCACGCAGATGCACGACTTCCACTTTCCCTGTGGTATACTGAGGTAAATGCCGCAGAATGGGAGAGCTTTCAAGACCTACGCAAATGGTATCCAAGCGCCAGCTGGCTAGGAAATAATCGAGTAGTATTTAACATTAAAGGCAACAAATACAGACTTGTGACACGTTTCAATTTTGATTATCAAATTTGCTGGATTCGATTTATAGGAACCCATGCTGAATATGATACGATTTCAGCAAAACACGTATAACTCATGCATTCACTTATTCGTACGGAAGAAGATTACAAGAGCGCTACAGAAAGGCTTGAGATGATTTTCGATGCGCAAAAAAATACACCTGAAGGCGATGAACTCGAACTATTAAGTGTTCTCATCGAGCACTACGAAAAACAGCGTTTCACCATAGATTCTCCAGATCCCATCGCCGCCATTCAATTCCGAATGGAGCAGTTGAATATGAGGCCTACCGACCTAGCAGAAATCATCGGTTACAAAAGCCGTGTAAGTGAAATCCTTTCGAAAAAAAGGAAACTCTCGCTTACCATGATTCGCAAATTGCATAACTCCCTTCACATACCAATGGAAGTCTTGGTGCAGGAGTATTAGGGATTACTCCGGCGGACAGTTATTGATAAAATCATCCTGGGTATACCCTTCACAAAATGCAGCACAGGCATTTGGGAAACGGTAGATAACCCCATCGCCTTTTACACAGACTGGTGCATACTCTAAGGTGCAAATACAATCTGGATTCGTGGGGACGGCATTCTCCACGGGGAGCCATGTAGAACAGGATAATGCCCCAAGGCCGAGAACACTGAATAGTAGAATTTTTTTCATGACGGTTGTATCAAATCAACGACGGTATCAAGCTCAAATTGTGTGCCAATGCTCAGACAAGTTGCACGCATAGACTCGCGGATTTCTGCGGCTTCGCTCGGCAGCTTCGGCATTGATTCTTCCCAAGTGCTTCGGTCGGGCCATTGCGCATAGGCGACATAAGTACCCGAAGGATCGCGATGCAGTCGAGCGCCCCCACTACCCGCATATTCCTTAAACAGTTTAGTTAGCGCAGACCAAGCGGCCACGAAGTTTTCTTCCAGTCCCGATTTCACTTCAAAGGTGTAGACCACACTAAACATACCGGTAAAATTTTTCAGAAGATAAAAAAAAGCCCGCGGACCAGAGGTCTGCGGGCTCCCGTATATGGCTAAAACGTGCCTCTTACTTGCGACGCTTTTTGCGTTTTTTCTTGCTTTCTACCAAGGTCATTTCATCAACCAAGTGACCTGCACCTGCATACTTGTCAATGATGAACAAGGTGTAGCGGATGTCGACAGAGATACAACGCTGTAATTGGTCCTCGAAGAAGATATCACCTGACATCGCCTCCCAATTTCCATCGAACGCGGTTCCAATCAACTCACCGTCGCCATTAATCACTGGAGAACCTGAGTTACCACCGGTGATGTCGTTGTTCGAAATGAAGTTCACTACCAAATCACCATTCTCGTCCGCATAGCGTCCGTAGTCCTTGGCGTTGTACAACTCCTTAAGTTTCGTAGGCACGATGAACTCATCGTTATTAGGATCTTCCTTCTGCATTACCCCTTCGATGGTCGTAACGTAATCGTAATGAACGGCATCTTGTGGATCGTAAGAACCTACTACACCCCAAGTCATACGTGGCGTAGAGTTCGCATCAGGAGCAAAGGTCTTGTTCGGCATCGCCTGACGCACACCATCGGTAAACAAACGGTAACCCTTGTTCATTTTCTCGCTTACCTCAGCATTGCCTTGCTGGTTTCCGAAGTAGGTCATAATGAAGCTAGTTGCCAATTGTCCTCCTTTATCTTGCTTTAGGGCTTCTTCATCCATAGTTTCAAGCCATATCTTAAGATTTCGGGGAGAGGCATAAATTGAATTATTGTAGATATAATTCACTAAAACATTGATATCGCCTCCCATGCTGTCGCGAACTTCTGCGAAGATTGATGGCAACTGATCTTCAGGAACATTTTCCATCCACATCCCCCACAGAGCACTCGCCAACTCGCGATCTACAGCGGGCTGATATTCTGCGAAATGGCTTTCTGCATATTCGATTACTGCAGCTTTATCAGCCTCCAAATCTTCTGAAGTCGAAAGGGCACCAAGCTGTCGGCCTAATCGCCATGCAAACAATGGTAATGACGCGCCACGAATACCTGCTTCCATGAGATAAACTTCGCCCTTAACAGTCAAGTCCGTCGCAGCGTAGGCTTCATTCAACAAATCCAAGGCGCCCGCGTATTCCACACGGCTAGGATCTGCATTTGCCCAATCCATATAAATAGCTTCAATAGCCTCTTTCTTGGCTTTAACTCGGTTCTTTTTCAACTGTTCGGTCTGTCCTATGAAATATTTCCAGTAGTTAGCAGTCTGAGCGTAATTCGAGGCCAAAGCAATACGAACAGCATCATCAGCGTCCATCGCTTTTTTCATGATGGCAAGTTTACGATCGCGAATCTCCACCACCGTCGGGTTGTATAAGTTGATAGCTTGCTCGATACCCGTAGAGGTCAAGAAACGATCAGTTGATCCTGGGAATCCAAAGACCATAGTGAAATCTCCTTCCTTCACCCCGTTCAAGCTCACGGGTAAGTGGTGCTTAGGAGTCAACGGCACATTATCCGCGCTTACATCTGAAGGGTTGCCGTCAGCATCTGCATAGATTCGGAACATAGAGAAATCACCTGTGTGGCGTGGCCACATCCAATTGTCTGTATCGCCACCGTACTTACCTACGCTGCTTGGAGGTGCACCTACCAAACGAACGTCTTTAAACGTATTGTATACAAATAGGTAGTATTCATTGCCATGGAAAAAGCTACGGACATATGCATTGTGCACGGTGCCTTCAGTGGCTTCGGCAGCTAATGCATCGCCTATTTCTTTTGCCTTCGCAGCACGCTGCGCCTCGGTCATATCATCAGTCATGGCCGCTAATACCTGATCTGTCACATCTTCCATACGAACCAAAATAGCCGCTGTGAGGCCTGGGTTCGTTCGCTCCTGGTCACGAGTCATCGCCCAGAAGCCGTCCGTCAGATAGTCATTCTCTACTGTGGAATGTGTGCGTATCGCGTCGTAACCACAGTGGTGGTTGGTCAACATCAAACCTTGGTCTGAGATGATTTCACCTGTACAAAATCCTCCTAAGGAGACAATCGCATCCTTTATAGAAGCGTTATTGATATCATAGATTTCTTCAGCAGTAAGGTTCAAGCCATTTGCCTGCATCTCGGCATAATTAAGGCGCTTGATCAACATTGGAAGCCACATACCTTCATGGGCTGTTGCCAACGTGCTGGTAAGAATAAGAGCTAATACTAATAAGCCCGAAACAACTCTTTTCATACTTTTACATTTGGGTTAAATGGATAAATGATACCACTAAAAAATAGTGGGCGATCAAATATAAGGCTAAAGGCAAGGATGGTCTTTGTAAAGAGCTGGTCATTTTTAGTATTTTCATCATGAACAAAATCAAATCCTATGTGTCGAGCTAGAATCCCTAAAAGGTCCCGCTTACTTATCTTTTTAATTGCATTATTCTTGTCACAATCATTCATGGTTGTTGGACAAAGTCGTGCATATATTAGGGATGCTATCACCGAATGGGGGGAATGCCGCAATGTTGCTATCACAGAAACGAATGGTGACCTTGCACTATATGGTGATAATGGCTTTGCATACGATCAAATTCCCACTGATCTGGCGGATGCAATCGAAGAGCTTAGAAATGACGATGAATATATTTCTGATATTCAACTAACCGAAAATGGCAGGTGGGTAGTGTTATACGGAGCCAACGGCCTAAAATGGAGCAATATTCCCGGTAGTTTGGAATCTCAACTTCGAGAATATAATGCAGATAACGAGGTAATAACTTCAGTAACCTTTAATGACGTAGGCGAATGGGTGGTTATATCCGAGGATTTTTATTCCAGCTCAGATGATAATATCACAGACTGGTTAAAAGCCGGAGCAGATAAATATGGAGCTCTATGGGCAGCGTGTATCACAAACGATGCCTTAGTAGCCGTCTATGAAAGAGGATATAAGTACTTTGGAGAAGTACCAGAGGATTTAAAAAACAAGCTTCAAGAAACATCGTTCGATGTTTATAGAATCAAGATTGCCGGTACCGCATGGTTTTTTGCAGATAAATATGGCCGATATGATTACAACATGTAATACATCGGTCATTTAACGTTTAGATTATTCACCCAGCGACAGAGGGATACTTACAAGCCCAAGGCTTTTTTTGCATCGCCGTTCATCAAGATTTCCTCAGGATTCTCCAAGGCTTCTTTGATGGCTACTAAGGTTCCGACGCTCTCGCGACCGTCGATTACTCGGTGGTCGTAGCTCAAGGCCACGTACATCATAGGACGGATCACAACCTCGCCATCCACAGCCACCGGGCGTTGGATGATGTTGTGCATGCCTAGGATGGCACTCTGTGGAGGGTTGATGATTGGCGTAGAAAGCATAGAGCCGAAGACCCCACCGTTAGTGATGGTGAAGGTACCGCCGGTCATCTCGTCCACGGTGATCTTTCCGTCACGCACGCGAGTCGCTAATCGGCCAATTTCCCTTTCAACCCCAGCAAAATCCATGGTCTCTGCATTGCGCAATACCGGCACCATCAATCCCTTAGGACCGCTCACCGCGATGCTTACGTCCACATAGTCAAAGCTGACTAATTCGTTTCCGTCGATCATACTGTTTGTTACAGGATACATCTGCAATGCGCGCGTGGCTGCCAAGGTAAAGAAGCTCATGAAGCCCAACTTCACTCCGTGCTTCTCTAAGAATGCATCTTTGTGTTGGTTGCGCAAATCGAAAATTGGCTTCATGTCCACCTCGTTGAAGGTCGTCAACATCGCCGTTTCATTCTTCACGGTCACCAAGCGGCTCGCCAACTTGCGACGCAAGCTGCTCATCTTCTTACGCGTTTGTCCGCGCTCGCCATTGCCCGCAGAACCCATCGAAGCTACCGCCTCAATCACATCTGCTTTGGTGATGCGGCCATCACGTCCCGTACCTGTGGCCACCTTCGCTCCTGTCTCTGCCATCATCTTAGCTGCTGCTGGGGAAGCCGTTCCTGTAGCATAGGTGTTTGAAGCCGGTGCGGCCGGTGCGGCTACTGGCTCAGGATTTGGTGCCGAGGCTGCCGGTGCTGCGGCACCTGCGCCTTCTGGTCTTGCTGCCGAGGTGTCGATTAAACACACCACTTGGCCCACCTCAACGGCGTCGCCCTCTTCGGCTTTCAAGGTGATGATTCCGCTTTCCTCTGCTGGAAGCTCCAACGTCGCTTTATCAGAATCAACCTCAGCAATGGTTTGGTCTTTTTCTACCCAATCCCCATCGCTCACCAACCAGCTGGCAATTTCTACTTCGGTAATGGATTCGCCTGGTGAAGGCACTTTCATTTCTAACATATCCGTAGACTTAAATGCTAAATACTCGTTCAATAGTTTCTCTTTGACGGATGTGGGCCACCTTGTGTGATCCACTGGCAGGGGCGGCACTCGGCGCTGGGCTCACCAACGTGAGTTGGATGTGCATCTGCCACAACATGTAGGTCCATGCCCCCATGTTTGCCGGTTCCTCTTGTGCCCAAATGTGTTTTTCGGCATTCGTGTATTTCGCCACCTCCGTCTTGATGGCGAGGTCGTCCAATGGGTACAACTGTTCGATGCGCACGAGCGCGACGTGATCTGCACCTTGTGCTTCGCGTTCTTCCAACAGTTCGTAGTATAGTTTACCAGAACAGAACACCACTTTAGTGACCTTATCTGGTTGGACATAGTGATCTGGAATAATAGGCTGGAAAGTACCTGTGGCCAATTCTTCCACGCTGCTCACCACCTTCGGGTGACGCAACAAACTCTTCGGCGTCATCACCACCAAAGGACGGCGGAAATTGCGCTTTTGTTGACGGCGCAACATATGGAACAAGTTCGCCGGAGTAGTGACGTTCGCCACAGTCATGTTCTCTTGGGCACACAACTGAAGGAATCGTTCCAAGCGCGCCGAACTGTGCTCAGCTCCCTGACCTTCGTAGCCATGTGGGAGCAACAATACCAACCCGTTCTGTAACTTCCATTTGTCTTCGGCTGCAGAAAGGAATTGGTCAATCATAATCTGCGCACCGTTCGCGAAATCACCAAACTGTGCTTCCCAGATCGTCAAAGTATCCGGCGCAGCCATGGCGTACCCGTAGTCGAAGCCCATCACCGCATACTCACTGAGCAACGAATTGTAGATCGCAAAACGGCCTTCCTTGCCTGGGTATTCGTTCAATAGGCTCACCTCTTCCTCACTATCCTCCACCTTCAAAATGGCGTGACGATGCGAGAAGGTTCCGCGCTCGACATCTTCCCCGGAAATGCGAATGTTGAAGTCTTCTGCCAACAGCGAACCGTAGGCCAAAAGCTCCGCAGTACCCCAATCTAGCGCGTTGCGCTCGAATACTTGGGCCGAGCGGTCCTTGATCAAACGCTCGGTCTTCTTCAAGAATTTCTTGCCCTGAGGTAGGGTTGTGATGAATTTAGCAATGTCTTTGAGCTTTTTGATGTCGAAGGTCGTATCCACGGCCTCGAGCATTTGGCCAGGTTTGGCGCCCGGATATTTGTGCCACTCCTCCTGCATGAACGGAGTGATCACGTTGCGCTCAATTTTCTTGCTCTCGTCGAAATCCGTTTCCAACATGGCTTTGAACTCCTCTTGCATCTTCATCACCACTTCCTGAGACGCCAAGCCCTCAGACATCAATTTCTTCGCGTAAATCTCTCGTGGATTTGGATGCTTAGAAATGGCCTTGTACAAAAGCGGCTGGGTGAAACGCGGCTCATCACCTTCGTTGTGACCGTACTTGCGGTAACACAACAGGTCGATGAAAATATCGCGTTTAAATCGCTGGCGGTATTCCACTGCAAGACGGATCGCGTGTACCAAGGCTTCAGCATCATCACCGTTCACATGGAGTACAGGTGCCAATACCACCTTCGCTACGTCCGTACAATAGGTCGACGAACGCGCATCGAGGTAATTGGTGGTAAATCCAACCTGGTTGTTGATCACAATGTGCAAGGTTCCCCCGGTCTTATAGCCGTCCAAGGTCTCCATCTGCACTGTTTCGTACACAATACCCTGCGCCGCAATGGCCGCATCACCATGGATGAGAATAGGCAGAACCTTTTCACATTCCATCGCGTAATCGTTGTTGATTTTCGCACGTGCAATACCCTCAACTACTGGGTCAACCGCCTCAAGGTGTGAGGGGTTTGGGGCCAAGTTCATCTTGACCTGCTTGCCGTCCGAAGTCGTATGGATGGTCGTGTGTCCCAAGTGGTACTTCACATCACCATCGATCGTAATATCGTCAAAGGCCTTACCTTCAAACTCAGAGAAAATCTGCTTGCGCGGCTTGCCGAACACGTTGGTCAAAACGTTCAATCGCCCGCGGTGTGCCATCCCGAGCACAAACTCTTCTACCCCGTTGCGCGCCGCGTGATTCACCGCTTCATCTAAGGCAGGAATGAGACTTTCTGCTCCTTCGATAGAGAAGCGCTTCTGCCCCACAAACTTCGTGTTCAAGAAAGCTTCGAAACTCACCGCCTGGTTCAGCTTGTGCAAGATCTGCTGCTTTTCCTTCGTATTGAGGTTCGGCTGGTTATCGTTTCTATGAATCCAATGCTTGATCCAAGTACGGCGTTCTGGGTCGCGAATGTAGTTATACTCCACCCCGATGCTCTGGCAATAAATCTTCTCGAGGTGAGAAATGATTTCGCGAAGGGTTGCCGGGCCACTCAATCCTAGTTCGGTGGCAGCATTAAATTCAGTATCCAAATCCTCCGAGCTGAGCCCGAAGTTTTCGATGGCCAATGAAGGCTCATAAGTACGGCGCATGCGCACCGGATTCGTCTTGGTAAACAAGTGGCCACGCGAGCGGTACCCTTGGATCAAATTCAAGACATGAAATTCCTTGATGACTTCCTCAGGAACACCAGCACCTTCGAGGTCATCCTCAGTGTAGATTTCTTTCGCAAAGTCGAAACCTTGGAAAAACGCTCTCCAACTGGGCTCTATCTCGTCCGGAGTCTTGAGGTAACGCTCGTATTGCTCGTCAATAAACTCAGCGTGTACGCTACCTAAAAATGAGAATCTATCCATGTAGAATCTTTGGAATTGCACCTCAAAAGTACAACAGAAAATGTGGCTGCAAGCGGCTTTTGGTCAAATGCTTTCAACCTTATTAATGGGTCCAAAAAAAAGCCCCTACACTAGGGGCCTTACTTAATATTCTTCTTCGTTCCAGAGGAAGTCTTCTTCGGACGGATAATCCGGCCAAATTTCCTCGATACTTTCGTAGATTTCTTCCTCCTCTTCTTCGATGGCTTGAAGGTTTTCTACTACTTCCAGAGGGGCTCCGGTACGAATGGCATAATCAATAAGCTCATCGCGCGTGGCTGGCCACGGTGCGTCGCTCAAGTACGATGCTAATTCTAATGTCCAGTACATATGTCTATTTCGAAGTGTTGTTCACTGTTCTAAGTGTGCAAAAGTAGTTTTTTACTTCACTTATGCAACACCTTTTTAAAAAATGTAAGTGCTTAATACTTAGGCGTCCAGATTCTGTCCTCTGCCCCTGCGGAAAAATCTATCCAACGAGCCATGACGAAGAGGTAATCTGATAATCGGTTCAAAAAGGCGGCTATATGACCGTTGACCTCAGCCGTTTCACAGAGTGCTACCACGACGCGTTCCGCGCGGCGACAGACCGTTCGCGCCACGTGGCATTGAGCGCTTGATGCACATCCACCAGGCAAGACAAAGTTCTTTAGTTCAGGCAACTGCCCGTTCCAGCTGTCGATCTGCTGTTCTAATCTACCGACCAATTCCTCGTCCCATTTTGGCATGGGAAATTCCGCCTGGCCTTCCAATGCGAGGTGCGAACCCATGGCAAATAATTGGCTTTGAATGGCTTCTGACAGTGGGAAATGAGCATTGGCCTGCGCCACTAACACGCCCAAATGACTGTTGAGCTCGTCCAATGTACCGTAGGCTTCCAAACGTAATTCCGCCTTCGATACGCGGGTTCCGTTTAACAAAGAGGTCTGGCCTCCATCGCCTGTTTTGGTATAAATTTTCACTGCTTAATATGCTCGTTCTGTACGTCCTTCAACATAATAAATGAAGGAACGGTTCACGACGCGGTTTCCTCCTGGGGTCGGATAGTTCCCGCTGAAGTACCAATCGCCTGGGTTTGAAGGACAGCTTTCGTGCAAGTCCTCAATGTCCTGGTAGATGATGCTTACTTTCGCCTTCACACCCTCTGGAGTCAAGATTTGGGCAATCTTATCGCTAATTTCTTGTGCTGTAAATGGCTCGTAAATCTCTTTCACGAAGTTCTGTACTTCCGAATCGGCCATCTGCTCTTGGGCCTTACACTTCTGATACACCTCCTGAATCAATCCTTCCTGACCACGGTCTTTCAACAGCTCCACGGCCGCGCGGAATGCCACAAAATCTCCCATGCGCGCCATATCAATACCGTAACAATCCGGGTAGCGAATCTGAGGTGCCGAAGAGGCGATGACAATGTGTTTAGGACCGAGGCGGTCGAAAATTTTCAAGATGCTCTGACGCAAGGTTGTTCCACGAACAATGCTATCGTCGATCACCACCAAATAGTCGTTGCCGGTTACCGTGCCGTGGGTAATATCGTACACGTGGCTTACCAAATCATCGCGAGAGCTGTCCTCGGTAATGAAGGTGCGTAGCTTCACATCTTTCCAAGCCACTTTTTCCACGCGAGGGCGGGTATTCAGGATGTCCTGAAGGGCTTCCGGCGTCGGGTTGGTCAGGCCTTGGATTTTTTCAAACTTCATGGCATTGAAGTGGTCCTCCATTCCCTTGACCATACCGTAGAAGCTAACCTCAGCGGTATTCGGGATGAAGCTCAACACCGTATTTTCTACATCGCCTTCCACCTTGTCGAGGATTTTAGGGATGAGTCTACGGCCCAATTCTATGCGCTCGTTGTAAATGTCTTTATCGTTTCCGCGAGAAAAGTAAATGCGTTCGAAAGAACAGGCATTGTAGGCCAAAGGCTCTTTAATCTGCTCGATGCTCACATCCCCGGCCTTTTTCACCACAATGGCAGCACCTGGAGGCAACTCCTGTACGGCATCCGTCGGCAAGTTCATGGCTGTTTGGATCACCGGACGCTCCGAAGCAACCACGACGATCTCATCATCGTAGTAATAGAAGGTGGGGCGAATTCCCGCGGGATCGCGCAACACGAAGGCATCGCCGTGACCCATCATTCCGGCCATGGCATAACCGCCGTCCCATTTTTTGGAGGCACGACGCAAAATGTCCGCCACGTCTAGACGCTTAGAAATCTCCTCAGTCGCTTGTTTTTTCGTGTAGCCCTCGTCCTTGAGCTGGTAGTATAAATCATCGTTGGCCTCGTCCAAGAAGTGGCCAATCTTCTCCATGATCGTGATGGTATCGGCCTTTTCTTTAGGATGTTGGCCCAATTCCACTAACTCATTAAAGAGCTGATCAACATTGGTCATGTTGAAGTTCCCCGCCACAATCAGGTTGCGCGTTGGCCAGTTGTTCTGGCGTAAGAAAGGGTGACAAGCTTCAATGGTATTCCCGCCGTAAGTTCCGTAGCGAAGGTGGCCTAGGTAGACCTCACCGGTAAAGGGTAAGTTTTGCTTCAACCAAGGCACATCCTTGAGTTTCTCCACATCTGATCCCACGCCTTCCGCGATGCGTTTTTGCACTTTGCCGAAGATGTCGCCGATGCTGTTGGTCTCGACACTGCGGTAACGAGAAATGTAGCGCGTACCCGGTTCTGTGTTGAGTTTGATGTTTGCAAGCCCCGCTCCATCTTGTCCGCGGTTGCGCTGCTTCTCCATGAGGAGGTACATCTTGTTGAGACCGTAAAATGCCGTTCCGTATTTCTCTACGTAATATTCAAGAGGCTTTCTAAGACGCACAAATGCGATACCACATTCGTGTTTGATCGGATCACTCATAGAAGGAGATTATGAAGGTCAAAATTATTGAAAATCCCATGACAATCCCACGCTTTTTTGGCTTAGATGAATAGGCCCAAATCCATATTGAGCCACTCCAGCGCTGCACCGTGCAATAACTTGCCCTTGCGCTCGTGACTCCACGGCATTCCATTAATCAATTTTCCCGGCTCCAACTCGCCGAGGGGGAAAGGATAATCCGTCCCAAGGGCCACGCGATTCTCGCCTACCAAACCGACAATGTACTCGAGCATTTTCGGGTCGTGGACGAGGGAATCAAGCCAGAATTTGCCCATGTAATTGCGGGGCGCGACGTTATTGTCCACCGCACAAAGGTCTGGGCGGACGTCGAATCCGTGCTGCACTCGGCCCAATGTTGCGGGGAAGGAACCGCCGCCGTGGGCGAAAGCCACTCGCAGCTTTGGCAAGCGCTCAAATACGCCACCAAAAATCATGGAGCAGATGGCCAGGGAGCTTTCCGCAGGCATACCTACCAACCATGGCAACCAATATTTGGGCATTTTTTCTTTGCTCATCATGTCCCACGGGTGGACGAAGATGGCCATATCTAGATCTTGACAGGCTTCGAAAATTGGGAAAAGTTCCGGAGCGTCGAGGTTCCAATCGTTAATGTGCGTGCCGATCTCAATGCCTTTGAGGCCGATGTCTTTGCAACGGCGCAACTCTTGAATGGCCAGATCTGGCGCTTGCATGGGCAGGGTGCCTAGGCCGACAAAACGGTCGGGGTATCGGTGGCAAATTTCGGCGATGTGGTCGTTGAGGAATTGGCTCACCTCGAGGGTGTGCTGGGGCTTGGCCCAGTAACTGAACATGACGGGAACGGTCGACAATACTTGGACGTCGACGTGCTGGTGGCCACATTCTTTGATGCGGGCCTCCGGTGACCAACAATTATCTTCTATCTCACGGAAGAATTCGCCGTCCTTTAACATGCGCGCACGACAAGGGACGTGGTGATCGAGGCTAATGAAACCGCCATAGCCAAAGCGCTCGCGAAAGTTCGGGATGTGCTCGGGTAAGATGTGCGTATGGATGTCTACCGTGAAGTTTCTGGAGGTAATCTCACACATATTATACGAATCTAGGGTCGGTCTCCATCACATGTCCACATTCGGAGCAGGTACGGTGTTCTTCAGATCCGTAATATATTTTAAAGTGCGGCTGGAAATCTTTCTCAACATCTTTGAGCTCGAAGTACGTTTCGTGCAATTTGTTATTGCAATTGTCACAATACCACAACAGTCCGTCAGTGAAGCCACGTCCCTCTCGGATACGCTCAACGACGAGGCCGATACTGCCCTCATGACGAATAGGACTATGCGGAGTCTTGGCCGGAACGGTCATCATATCGCCAGGACCTAAATGGAGTTCGTGGGCTTCGCCGTCGACTTGGACTTTAACCGTGATATTTCCTTCGAGCTGGTAGAAGAATTCCTCCGTTTCGTTGTAATGGTAATCTTTACGGGCATTTGGGCCTGCCACGACCATCACGATGTAGTCGTCGCTCTCAGGCGTCAAATTTTTGTTGGCCACTGGTGGTTTGAGCAGGTCTCTATTCTCTGCCAACCACTTTTGAAAATTAAAGGGCTTTGGAACCGACATGACTGTTTGCTTTGAGGTGTGAATTTAAGAAAATTGGACACGAAATCATCGCCTCTTCCTGCCTTATATTCGTAGTTAGAGAACAGAAGCTATGAAAATCCAGAATTATATCGGTGGCCAATTCCTTGAACCCGCTAGCGGCCAAACCCTTACCAACACCAACCCGGCCACGGGCGCGCCCTATGGCACCATCCCTCGATCGAATGCGGAAGACGTGGAGTTGGCGGTGGAGGCGGCTCGGGAGGCATTCCCGGGGTGGAGCGGTTTATCAGCCGCCGAACGAAGCCGTTGGATGTTGAAAGTGGCCGACGAGATTGAGGCGAGGTTGGAAGAATTGGCCATAGCTGAAAGTGTGGATAACGGGAAGCCTTTGAAATTAGCCCAAACGGTAGATATCCCACGGGCGAAAGATAATTTCAAGTTTTACGCGACCGCCATTTTGCACGATGCCTACGAGACGCACGACATGGGAGCGAACGGGTTCAACTATACGTTGCGCCAACCTATTGGGGTGGCGGGCTGCATTTCTCCATGGAATTTGCCTTTGTACTTATTTACTTGGAAGATTGCCCCAGCTTTGGCGGCGGGCAATACCGTGGTAGCTAAGCCTTCGGAGGTAACCCCCGCGACAGCGTATTTATTATGTAAGATTTTGGACGATGTAGGCTTTCCAAAGGGAGTGTTGAATATCGTACATGGATTGGGTGCCGAGGTCGGTGCCGCCATTGTAGAGCATCCAAATACGCCGGTCATTTCATTTACCGGAGGTACGGCAACAGGAAAGGCTATCTCGGCGGTAGCGGCGCCGATGTTTAAGAAGCTCAGTTTGGAACTAGGCGGGAAGAATGCCAACCTGGTGTTTGCGGATTGTGATTTTGAGGAAGCAGTAAACACTAGTGTGCGTGCGGCCTTTGCCAATCAAGGACAGATTTGTTTGTGCGGATCGCGCATTTATGTGCAGCGACCTATATATGAGAAATTCAAAGCGGCCTTTGTAGAGCGCGTGAAGGGATTGACCGTTGGCGATCCGATGGAGGCGGGTACGAGAACGGGAGCTGTGGTCAGCAAGGACCACTTCGAAAAGGTGCTTTCGTATATCAATGTGGCGCTGGATGAAGGTGGGACATTGTTGACGGGAGGCAATCCAGTGAAATTGGACGGACGCTGTGAGAACGGATTTTTTATTGAGCCGACGGTATTTGAAGATTTGCCTGCAAATTGCCGCACCAATCAGGAAGAAATTTTTGGTCCTGTGGTGACCTTGACTCCTTTTGATACGGAGGAGGAAGCGTTGGCGATGGCCAATGGTACAGCCTATGGATTGGCGGCGACGGTATGGACGACAAATCTCCAAGTAGCACACCGAGTGGCCTCAAAACTCCACGCCGGAATTATTTGGGTAAACTGTTGGCTGCTGCGCGATCTACGCACGCCTTTTGGCGGAGTGAAGCAGAGCGGTGTGGGCCGTGAAGGCGGCTTCGAAGCCTTGCGATTCTTCACAGAACCTAAAAACGTTTGTATAAAACTCTAACCTATGAACCATCAAGAATGGGCCAAGTCCCTACACCATAGCGCACGCACTCAAACCCCGCGTGCCCAATTTTCTACGACCGAACACTATAGCTTGGACGATGCCTATGCGATTCAGCATGCGCTCATTGGCGAGCGCGTGGCCGAAGGTCATGAGGTGGTCGGTGTGAAGATGGGCTTTACCTCGGTGGCGAAAATGAAGCAGATGGGGGTCGACGATATGATCATAGGCCAATTAACTTCTGATATGTTCATCTCCACAGAACAGCCCTTGCAGCGCAGCCAATGCATACATCCGCGCGCGGAGCCGGAGATTACCTTTCGGTTGAGCCAAGATGTGAACGGCGCCTTGTCGGTAGACGAGATCATGGACTATATCGATGGCGTGGCCGCTGCGGTGGAAGTCATTGATTCGCGCTACGAAAACTTCAGATTCTCTTTGGAGGATGTGGTGGCGGACAACTGCAGCTCTTGCGGGTACGCGATGGGCCCTTGGTGCGAGGTTCCCCTAGGATTAAATGGTTTGGATATGATCCAATCCTTTGACGGCGCCATCATCGCCGAAGGAAATAGCGATGCCATCTTAGACAATCCGTTTGAAGCTATGGCGGCCGCAACACGATTGGCCCAGCAATACGGCATTGCCCTGAAGAAGGGAATGATCGTTTTTGCAGGAGCCTCTACGGCCGCCCACTTCATCGAAGGTCATTCTAAAGTTGTGGTGAAAGTCGACGGCCTTGGCGAAGCGGCGTTCGCAGTGGTATAAAAGAAAACAAGCCACCCCGGGGTACGGAGTGGCTTGCTGAACAAAACCATGTCGCGTCAAATATGAATTACTCGCTTACACTCAAAATGCTGACGCACACTTTTTCTAACGCAAAGAACGTGCCAAAAATTGTTTTGAGTCCATTTAAAGTTTCGCTCCCACACTCAACATGAACTGCGAACGCTCGTAACTCAAAGGAATGCCGTTCCAATCGCCTTGGTGATCTTGCAAGCTTGCGTAATACACCAAATCAAGGCTGAGCTTCCAAACATCCACCCCAAGACCGAGGTTGTAGCCTGCGGTTGGAGATTCAAATGTTTGGCTGTAGGCTGAGTTTCCTATGGCGTTAATAAAGTGAATACCCCCTTCAGCACGTGCAAACTTTAGAAGTCTAACTCCCAGACCTGCGTCGAGCTGAACAAATTGATGGTCAAAACGCGAGGTGGTCGTCATCCCATCAACGGTCTGATTAATTATCTGAATATCCTTTCCATAGATGGCGCTGCCTGAGGCATACAATTGGTCCCCCAAAAATTGACGGCCATATACTCCTAGGTGGTACCCATTATCCGGTACTGTGCCTTCGAATATCCCTTGAGCCGAACTTACCGCTTGGTCTAATTGTACCGCGTTTAGCGTGTAATTCAAACCTGTGCGTAGGCCCCAACGACTTTGGCCGAAAGCTACGGAAGAGAATGCGAGTAACGAAAGAAGGAAAATCTTACGCATGAAACTTTGAATTAGGTTAGAGTACGAACCTAATTACATCAATCGTGCCAATTTATTCTTGGCCTCGACATTCATAATGTATAAAATTTGACGTTTATCTTCTTTAGATCTTTGGCGGAGGACGAGTTCACAACCTAATTTGTTCAAACACAAATCATTGATCATTTTAATGTACTCGCTTCGCTTACGGCGCTGCACTTCCCAAGAAGAAGACCCTAATTCTAAAAATTCATTCAACTCTTCTGTTTGTAAGCTTCGTTCATCCAAAAGTTGGATAAATTTCCATTGCGCTTCAGTAAAATATTGATATCTCCTTTTAAAATACAGCCTACGAATCCAATACGTAAGAAGGACCCCAATAAACAGAAATCCACCTAGTGAAAGACCTAATTTCACTTGTGACGATAGTATTTCTTGCGAATACAACTTTGATTCTTGATTGATTCTTTTAGGTAATCGGTTTACAAATTCGAAGAGATAGCCATTTGGTAATTTGTTTGAGAATTTGGCCATGACCAATTCATTTTCTAGATCATACCCGCAATGGAACCCAAAAGGGTTTGCACTACTTAGGGCGCCCGCATTTAGGCCATTAGGGAGTGTGACATCGTAAATGATATTATTCTTCGGAATAACATAATAAGCTTTAAGTCCCCTCATAAGCATTACTGTTGTGTCGTTCATTCTATGGAGCCTCGAAATTCCGGTAGAACCCTTTGTCGGAAATACGTCATCTAATACCAATAACCCCAGTTTCTCCCATTGATTTGAGGCAAAATCAAATTTCCAGAATTCAGTTTGTCGCAACACAAATAACGCGTCTTCACTCCTGTCGTAAAAAGCAAACTTATAGGAAGTCTCCTTCGCGTAATCCGGATTGTAGGGAGGAAAATCGCCGACAGTATATACATTCCATTCCTTTCTTAGGGTGCTGAAATAAGTGAGCAAATTATTTTCCATCCAGAAACCGTATCCCCCAAAAGAAAAAATAGTGTCCCTTCGTGAAAATTGGTAGGCATCAAAATTATATCCTGAATGCGCCGTATTATCAATTCTTCTGATCTCCTTTGATGCCGTATCAATACCAAATACATTTCCCGTTCCTCCAAAGACACAAATGAGTTCGTCCTGAATGTAGAAGTGATGACCAATAGAAGGTAAATTCAACTTATTTACTGGGTAATTGAGCTTAAATGAAGGCAATGTATCTACGTTATTCTCGTAAAACACATTGTGATTTCCGTTTAAAACACTAATCCGGTGAATAGCGCGATCAGCTTCTGAATACCAGCTTATATATCCCTTACAATATCCTGATAATGATAATATTAGAGCACAAATTAGCGATAGTAAAAATGTATGTGAATTATGTTTTTTAAACACGTTACAAATATGTTATTACACAAATATACTAAACACGCCTAGAAAAAATATGACATTTGAAGCAACCAACAAACTTAGGCAACGCGAACAACCATGTACGTTATGTAAAGCCAATAAACTTAATTAAGAAACCCGGGAAGAGCATCTTCTCGGGTTTTTTGTTTGGATCGTGCTTTCTCGAGGTAAGGACTGGAGGAAAATCACGTAATCGTCATTAGTGTTCTCCCTCCCCCCTAAAATTCCAGGGGTGGCGCTCTGTAAATTCAATAATTTGGATTACGTACCCCTAAAATTTTAGGGTTAAATTTTATTAATATACTAATAATTCAACCTTGACCCTATTTTTTAGGGGGTGTTTCGCTAAAAAAGGTAGATTTGTCGCAAACAACCCCCTGGAATTATGAAAAAGATTGAAGCAATCATCAGAAAATCAAAATTCGATGAGGTGCGGGATGCACTTCACGATGTGAACGTGTACTTCTTTAGTTACTGGGATGTAACTGGAGTAGGACATGAAAAAAAGGAACACCTATATAGAGGTGTCGCCTACAGCTCTTCCGACATTCAACGTCGGTTCTTGAGTATTGTCGTTAATGACGATTTCGTGGACGTAACCGTAAATGCTATACTCAGTGCGGCAAAAACTGGAGAAGTAGGCGACGGTAAAATTTTCGTGGTACCCGTAGAGGAAGCCTATCGTGTTCGCACCGGGAAAAGCGGTGGACTCACATTGAAATAAGACACAACACATGGACACAACACTTACTCTTACCGTAAACAACCTCTGGATGATGATCAGCACAGCGTTGGTCTTCTTTATGCACCTTGGCTTTAGTTTTTTGGAAATAGGACTTACTCGTCAAAAGAATACGATCAACATCCTCTTCAAAAACTTCTTTATCATCAGCGTCGGATTAGTCTTGTACGCCTTTGTTGGATTCAATCTAATGTATCCTGCTAGTTTTTGGAACGGCATACTGCCCGATTATTTCGTGGGCCTCTTCGGCCTCGAAAGTCCAATGGGCGAAGCAGGGCTAGACCTCAGCTATAACGAAGGATATACCTATTGGACAGATTTCTTGTTCCAAGGCATGTTTGCAGCAACGGCGGCAACCATTGTATCGGGTGCCATTGCAGAACGCGCTAAACTAGGTTCCTTCTTTACTTTTTCAATGCTCTATGTAGGTATTGTCTACCCTATCATTGGTTCCTGGAAATGGGGCGGTGGTTTCCTCGACGAGTGGGGATTCTACGATTTCGCGGGCTCCACGCTCGTTCACTCTGTTGGGGGATGGGCAGCATTACTGTATATCGCCAAGTTAGGTGCTCGAATAGGAAAATTCAGCAAAGAAGGCAAGCCTCGTGCAATTCCAGGCCACAACATCCCCTTTGCAGCGGCAGGAGTATTGATCCTCTGGCTGGGTTGGTTTGGATTTAACGGCGGCTCTGTGTTGAGCGCTGATCCAGGCCTCACTTCACTAGTTTTGACCACTACTTCTTTGGCTGCGGCTGCAGGTGGATTGGCTGCAGCAGGGTTCGTGCACCTCTACTACAAAAACTTCGACCTTACTATGTTCATGAATGGTATCCTAGGCGGATTGGTGAGTATTACCGCGGGTGCCGATCAAATGTCCGTCATGGAAGCTGTCCTCGTAGGTGGTATCGGCGGTGTGATCGTAGTACTCGCAGTATCGCTACTGGATCGCCTTAAGCTGGATGACCCTGTGGGCGCCGTGGCAGTGCACCTCGGGACAGGAATCTGGGGAACATTGGCAGTAGGAATCTTCGGCGCTATGGCTACTTGGGACCAATTCCTCGTGCAGCTCATCGGCGTAGGACTCATCGGCCTTATGTCTGTGGTAAGCTCTTGGATCTTCCTCACCGTTATTCAGAAAATTTGGGGACTTCGCGTGGACCGCGCGGAAGAACTCGATGGTCTGGACCAAGCAGAGCATGGGGGGATGACGGCCTATGCTGATTTCCGTATGAATCAACACTAAAACACATCTATTCACTATAAAAAGCGAACCCTGAGTGCGGCAACACCCAGGGTTCTTAAAACAATTCCCCTGTTATGAAAATTGTTACTTTAAAAGTCTTAAAAATTTGGGCACTATCGACATTAGCCCTCACTTCATTCACTGCATTTGCAGACGACGCGGACACCGTCGACGTATCGATGACCTTTCGAGGGTCTGTAGACACTTATTTCAGAACCAATCTTAGTGCTGGAAAGTTTGATGCCCCGGCCTCTATCCAGCCGTGGCGTTGAACGACGCCTATCAGCTGGGAATGCGTTTGGAGTACTTCAAGGAATTGGCCACCGGTGGGCCCGTTTATGGCGCGGATACGCAAAGTTTCGATGCCACGCTCACGGCCTCATATTCTTCGGGGAGCCTTCGCCTTATTAGCGAGGTCCGATTAGACCAAACCTCCACCCCACAGTTCAATGCCATGACCGACAAAAATCTCGCCTCCTTTGTCCTCGCCGCGGTCTACACCTTTTAACCTAGAGCCTAAAACCACGAACAAAACCATGTTAAGCAGAACCTAAATCAGAAATTCTTGCTCCTGTAACCGGAACAACTAACCTAATCGCTTACACCAATGCACCCAGCGGCGCGGGGCGAGGCAAAAAACCCGGCGCGCTACGCCGGGTTTTTACTTTAAATATTTTGCTCTTAATCCAGTGCAATGACCAATGCTACCCCAGCTCCGGTTGGATGCACAGAAACCTTCTCCAGCATGGGCAGCTGTTTCGCATGATTGCGGTGCAGGTAGTAAGCATAGGCATCAAAGGCCAACAAAAACGATCCTTGTAAGATCAAGCTATTGCCATATCCCTCGAACATATCCGCTCTGTCGCCTTGATTGACCGCCTGATTCTTCATCCAGACCCCTGTGGCGATGTAGCCCAAATCCAATACATCATTGACCAAGAAAATCGTCTCTGTTTTCTTCTGCTCTTTAATCATTTCCTCCAGAGTCAACGACTTACCCCCTCTTTTGGCTTTAAGGTATCCTGGTAACGCCAGTCCAAGGTTCACCGTATTCCACATCACATTCATCTCGTGGAAATGCTTGGTCGCTTCGTCTTGGCTCGTGGCGTAGCCAATACCGCCCACGACAAAATTTGTCACCGCATATGACCCCAAACCCAACATCAGGTTTTCGTTGATCCTGTTGAATTCGCTCTGGTATCGTTGTACTTGACCGAAAACGGACTGGGAGCAGAGAAATAAAGTAATAATTAGCTGTATTTTTTTCATACTCCTGTTGAACGCCAGGGCATAGATAAAGTTCGCATCCGATTCACAAACTCCTTATTTGATCAAAAAATCGTAAACCAAGGTGAAACCCGAACCATAACATATGGTGTAAATAGCTGCCTTAGTGGCAACCTTCTTTTTGGTGACCCCTTTATCAGAGGTCGCAAGTGACGTTATTATCATGATATCCCTGAAGCTTCTACTTGCATGATACCCATCTGTTAATCCTACCAAAAAGGTTGTGCTTCCAAAGAATTTCGCTCCAGCACTCGGATCACCATTTTTATATTTATTCCTCCAACTAATGTTAGGATCCCAATATTGATGATTTTCAACCCCAGTTGTTCTTTCAAATTCATTGTAATGAAACAACAAATCTTGTGACAATCCATCTGCCGCACCGGCAAGAAAAAGCATTGCACAAATGGGGGCCTCTTTCTTCACGGATTCACTTTTGAGCCAAGTTAATACCGCATTGTTGCCTTTAGTGGAGGTTGAGTCTATTTGGGCTTGGCATACAAGACCAGCTAATGTAAAAACAAGTATTAGTCCGGCTCTATACATGTCCTAGGTGATTGTTGGTTAAGTTATTTTCCGAGAATTACCATACATCTGAATACGTTAAAACTTTTACTATACCCGCGTTCGTTAATCTGTGATAAAGGTTTATTACTTTTTAGACGATACTAACGCCACTATTGATATAATGAATGTTATTCCACACAGCCCCCATACAAATGGGGCAATTTCGTCAGGAGATATTCTTCCTTCGCTTGTATCCGCCAGAACTAACCAACTAATGAGAATTGAATGAATAATTAAAGCAAATGGCAATAATCTTTTCATCGCGTTTATGATTTGATTTCAAATTAAGGTACAGAAAAGTAGTTTTTCTAATACTTCACAAGGATTGCTCAATTAGGGTGATATGTTAAGTGAAAAATGACCTTCAATAAATCGTTAATGCTTCGCTTATAATCGTTTCATAAATAAAGGACGATAACATTGAATTGCACTCTCTTCGCCAGTCTCATAATTGAAGCTCATTCGTTCGGACTTTATTACGATTGCAATAAATTTTTCGCCCCCCATCAAATCTCCAGCAGATTCACAAACACAGTTAACTGCGTTCAGGTCTTCACCTTCACTACCCGCATTGATCCATAGTTCAGTAATATTGGTTAATCTACCTTCTGAAATTTTTACAGAGTAATAAAAATCACCTTCATACAAATCCTCTGATATTATTGTGCCATAGATAGTGATAGCATTTTCTGGAATTGTAATGGTGTTTTCTTGGGCTTGAATAGCGGTGTAAGTACCTATCCAAAAAGTTATGAGAAATAAAAGTTTTTTCATTGGTTTGATTTTATGATTCTTGTAAATCTAAAAAATACAAGTGACAAAAGGTAAATTGAGACCTAAAATTGATCCAAATGAAAATTCCGTATGGCTATCTTTCGACTAATTATTAATCCGTCATTTGGATTATCATTTCTTGTTAAAGTCAGTAAGAGTATGGCTTTGAAAACAAAAAAGCCCCTCCGAAACGGAAGGGCTTTCTATGTGGAGAAGATCGGGCTCGAACCGACGACCTCTTGACTGCCAGTCATAAAATATCCATTGTCATTGATTAACGTTAATTCAAATAAACAACTTTTATCAATTGATTTTCAATAGTTTATGTAATTTATTTAATTAGTGGTTTTTGTTGGTTACGGTCATTTGCGTTAGATTTGTATGCAAATTGTATGCAAATTTTGATTTATGAGCACATTAGCTGTTAAGATTGTTTTAGATACGCGTCGCGCTTTGATAAAAAACGCCGGCTC
>Ga0209037_1000033_pt1 | contig 43720 bp, 32 predicted proteins | sample SaaInl25SG_5_DNA_FD_188225 | JGI IMG/M metagenome (GOLD analysis project Ga0209037, IMG submission 188225) | Marine microbial communities from expanding oxygen minimum zones in the Saanich Inlet - ESP_125SG_5_DNA (SPAdes) (version 2) | ecosystem: Environmental > Aquatic > Marine > Intertidal...
AGTTGAAATTGGGCGCGATGGAGCACTACACCGCCAACAAGAGATGGGCCAAACTCGAAAACTTCAAGCCCAACACCACGACGTCGTACCACATTCGAAAAGCGACAGAATCATTGACTGAAGGACTAACGGAGCTCGGGATGAATCCCAAGACCTGGCTCTACCCCTACTTCAGCATGGGCTACATGGGGCCCTGGAGTGCGTTTTTCCTGCGCTTGCCTGTTCCTGTGGAGCTCGGGCACGACGTGGAAGGAATGTTGGTTGCCGGGTTTGACCCGGAAAGTCAAGGCTACACCCTGATGCACATCCACCCCTGCCCGGATGCGTCCCAGTTCCTGAACATGGAGCCTTCGTCTGAATTCCAAACGGGCGAGGCCTACCTCAATCACCTCTACCAAACCGGCGACACCCTGCTCGCACAAGGTTCCTTGAACGAAGTCTTGGACCTTGCGGCGCGTTGGGCCCAACGCCCAGATGCCCTCTTCCCGTCATGCGATTGATGAGTTGGAACGTCAACGGCCTTCGCGCCGTGGCGAAAAAAGGATTCACCGACCAAATGGAAGCCCTGGCGCCCGACGTCATCGGCCTTCAAGAAACCAAAGCCCAGGACGATCAGGTCCGAGAAGCGTTGTTTGGCTGGGACACGTACGAAGTGTTCTCAAGCTCCGCCATCAAGAAAGGGTATTCAGGAACGGCCGTTCTGACCAAGACGTCCCCGCTGAGCGTTCAAGCGGGCATTGGCGTAGCGCATCTCGACCAAGAAGGACGCGTGCTTCGGCTGGAGTTTCCCGACTTTCACTTCGTCACGGTATACACGCCCAACGCCAGCTCTGGCCTCAAGCGGTTGCCGTTCCGTGGCGAATGGGACACGGCGTTTCGGGATTACCTCAAGGAACTCGACGCCGACAAACCTGTGGTGTGCTGTGGCGACTTGAACGTGGCGCACGCGCCCATTGATTTGGCCCGTCCCGACGCGAACTACAACAAGACCCCTGGCTACACCCAGCAAGAAATCGACGGCATGACGGCCCTTCTCGAAGCTGGCTTTGTCGACACGTGGCGCCAGGCCCACCCCGACACGGTCAAATATTCCTGGTGGAGCTACCGAGGAGGCGCACGTGAGAAGAATGTGGGCTGGCGTCTCGACTACATGCTCGTCAGCGAACGCGCTCTTGATGCGGTCGCGAACCCCGACATTCTCAACGACGTGCACGGAAGCGATCACTGCCCTGTGACGCTCGACTGGCAGCCGTAAACTGCCAACCTACGGCTGCCAAGTTCAAGACGTGTGTGGCCCTTGCTCGGCGCTTCTTGCCGGCAAAAACACATGCAACACTCCTTTTTAAATGTCTGCGCATGGTCGGTCGTGAGTTTGGGGCTTGCCCCCTTCTTGAGTTGGGGACAATGCGAAGCTGACCTCAATGGAAACGCCACCATCGACAACGATGACCTGTTGATCCTGCTTGCCGATTTCGGGACGAGTTGCGACGAAGCCGCTTGGGACGATCCCGTCATTTCCGAAATCCATTACAACCCGAGCACCCAACAAGGAGCTGACAGCGAATTCGAATTCGTCGAGTTGATGAACCCTCACCCCTTTGCCATTGACTTGAGTGGATGGGTCCTTGCGGACGGCATTGACGCCGCCATCCCCGAAGGAACCGTCGTCGAGGCGGGTGGCTTCCTTCTTACCGTCAACGACACGACCACGTACAAGGCCTTGCTCGGGCCCTTTGTCACATTGATTCCCTGGTCGGGCTCATCGAGCCTTCACAACAGCGGCGAAACCCTACGTCTCTTGCGTCCGGACGGCACGGAAGCTGACGTGGTGACGTACAGCGACACTGGCGGATGGACCAACGAGGCAGACGGCGCGGGAGCCTCACTCGAATGGAAGGGTACGGGCTGGGACAATGCTCAGCCCGACGCATGGATCGGTTCCAACGCCTTGGGCGGATCTCCCGGGACCGACAACAGCAGTTGGGCGGATTGACCGTCAGATCTCGCGGGACTCGCCGTTGACCACCACGGAAAGCGCATCGCCTTCCAGACGGGTCACGACGACTCCCTCGGGTGCGACTCGGACTTCCAACGTGCGCCCACGGAAGCGCAATTTGAATGCATACGCATTCCAAGATGAGGGGAGCATGGTATTGAAGTGCGGCACGCCGTCGCGAACACGGAACCCGCCGAAACCCTCGACCACGCTCATCCACGTCCCCGCCATCGACGTGATGTGCAAGCCCTGATAGGCCTCGGCGTTGTAATCGTCCAAGTCCAAGCGTGCCGTGCGCAAGTACATCTCCACCGCTTTGTCCTCCATGCCCAAGCGCGCAGCAAGGATGGCGTGCACGCACGGCGACAAGCTGCTTTCATGCACCGTCATCGGTTCATAGAAGTCAAAATTGTCTCGGAGCTCTTCTTCGGAGAAGTCGTCAGGGAAAAAATAGAAACCCTGAAGGACGTCGGCCTGCTTGATGAAACACGACCTGAGAATTCGGTCCCACGACCACACTTGGTTGATGGGACGATCCGACGCTTCCAACGAATCTGCTGGGCGCAGATCCTTGTCCAGGAAGCCGTCTTGTTGCAATCGGACTTGGGTTCCTTGTCGCTGAGGGAGGCACATGCGGTTGGCGATATCCATCCACGAATCGCACTCCTCGGTTGGAACATCGCAATCGAAGCGAGACACCAAACCCGCCGCGTAACGCAAACACCACGCCGCGAGGTAATTGGTGTACCAATTGTTGTTGACGTTGTTCTCGTACTCGTTGGGGCCCGTGACGCCGAGCATGACGAAGGCCTTGCGGTTCTCGGACCAATGCACGCGCTGTGCCCAGAAACGAGCAACCGCCACTGCCACCGCCACACCCTCCCGACTCAAATACGTGTCGTCTCCAGTGTATTCCGCATGGTTGCGCAGGGCCAACACCATGGCTCCGTTGCGATGAATCTCCTCAAAGGTGATCTCCCATTCGTTGTGGCACTCCTCCCCATTCATGGTGACCATGGGGTACAATGCAGCGCCGTCTTTGAAGCCCAACTTCGCCGCATTTTCGATGGCCTTTCCGAGTTGGTTGTGGCGGTAGCGAAGCAAGTGCTCCGCCACGTGAGGAGGATGGGTGGCCAGGTAGAAGGGCAAACAGTACGCTTCGGTATCCCAATATGAGGCTCCGCCGTATTTCTCCCCGGTAAATCCTTTCGGCCCTACGTTCAATCGCGCATCGTCTCCGCGGTAGGTTTGATTCAAATGGAAGATGTTGAAACGGATGGCTTGCTGCGCCTCGAGGTCTCCCTCAATGACGATATCTCCAAGCGCCCAAATGTTTTCCCATGCCTTCACATGCGCTGCTCTCTCCGCTTCGTAACCTTCAGCACGACCCGCCTTGGCTTCTGCCAATGCTGCATCCCCACAAGCTTCAGGGAGTTCATGCAGCGAACTGACCAACCCGACGTGCTTGGTGAGCATCACCGCACGTGACCCCTCACAAGTGGCCGCCAAACCAGTCCACTTTTCTCCTTCTTGCACTTCCCATGTCGCCCCGTCCAGCTCCAAGGCCTGACCAACGCCCACCGTGAATGACGTCTTTTCCGTGGTGTTCACCAACACCGAAGTCGCTTTCGCCGTATCCGAATCTTGGGAATCGTGTCGCCAAAACGCATCGTCCCAATTGGTGTCTTCGTTGGTGACCCCGCCGTCGAGACGTGGCTCCAAGACCAAGGACTCCACTCCACTCAAAGGGGTTACGGTCACTCGAATTGCAGCCCTGTTAGGCCGGGCCATGTTGATGAATCGCTCCGTTTCCAATCGCACGCAGACCCCTGCTTCCATCTCGACCTCCACCTTGCGCTGCAAGACGCCTTGGCGCATGTCCAACACCCGTTCAAAGGCATTCAGGCGAATGGCTTTGGCCAAGTCCAAGGCGCAACCGTTCACAACGATGCCAACGTGCGTCCAATTCGTCGCGTTGAGCACTTTGGCGAAATACTCGGGGTACCCGTTCTTCCACCATCCCACCTTCGTGCGATCGGGGTAATAAACACCTCCCACATAACTCCCAAGCATGTGGTCGCCGGAATATCCTTCTTCGTGATTCGCACGTTGCCCAAACCGCCCGTTGCCAAGCGAAAAAATGCTCTCGGAGCTTCGCATGTTGGCGGGGTCAAACCCCTTCTCAACAACACGCCATCCTTCTGAAGTCAAATACCGATTCATCCTGCTCGAATTGCGGGTGAATCACGCCGGATGCACCCAGGATTTCAATTGTTGAAGGGTCACCCCTTCCATGCTTGGGACCACCACATCGGCGTGACCAAGCTGTTTCTCACTTCCGACCCCGACGGCAAAAAAACCACCGCTCTTGGCCGCCTTCACCCCGGATTCAGCATCTTCAAACACCACAATCTCACTTGGCCTCAACCCAAGAGAATGAGCGCCCTTCAAGAACACTTCTGGATCGGGCTTGCTCAAGGTAATGTGGTTGCCATCCACGACCGCGTCAAACAATGGCGTGAGGCCAACGTTGTCGAGGATGAGTTGGGCATTGCGACTCGAACTGCCCAACCCAACCTTGATTCCATCCGCGACCAATTCTTCGATGAGTTCACGCGCACCAGGCAAGATGTCTTTGGCGCGCATGCCCTTGATGAGGTCGAGGTACCACGCGTTTTTTTGGGCCATCAGCTTGAGCTTGGTCTTCTCGTCCAACAGCAAATGCCCCATCCGCAGGATGTGATCGAGGCTATCTACCCGACTCAAGCCCTTCAACGCATGGTTGTCTTCTTCGGTGAAGGGAATGCTGAGTTCGTCCGCCAGGCGCTTCCAGGCCACAAAGTGATGCGCCGCGGAGTCGACAATCACTCCGTCCATGTCAAACAGGCACCCTTTCAACTCCAAGCTCATGGCTGCTGCAAAATGAATTGAACGTGATACTGGGCTAAGCCGTCTATGGGCTTTTTGATGATGTTCCCCACCCGGTAGCCGCGATCGACACATGCCTTTTTCAAGGCGTCTTGAAAATGGTAGGCCACACTCCCCACAAAGTGGATCGGCATTCCTTGTGCTCCTTCAAAGCAAGCGACGTGCACGTCAAGGAAGGCCTTGAAGCCTTCGTCGAGCCAAGCCTCCACGTAAGGGTGCGTCTTGTGCCGACCGAGAAACGTCATGAAGCTTGCCAAGAACACGTTGGCGTCGGGCTCCTGGTAGACGCGCTTGGTGATGGACAATTTGTCCAGCCCATATTGGTCCTCGAAGTCCTCGTGAATCTCCGTGGGGAGTTGGTGGTACAAGAAGGACGCGAGAAGCTTCTTCCCAAACCAAGACCCGCTTCCCTCATCTCCTAAGATGTAGGCCAACGCCGGCACTTCTTCCCGCACGTATTCCCCGTCAAACATGCAGCTGTTGCTGCCCGTGCCGAGAATGCATGTGACTGCCGATTCTCCAGTGTACGTGCTGTACGCAGCTCCATCAAGGTCATGCCCGACGTGAACGCGAGCCTGAGGGAAAACGCGTCGAAGGCCCTCTGCAATCACCTCACACAGCTCCGGAGAGCTCGATCCTGCACCATAGAAATACACCTGGTCGACCTCTCCAGCCACGGACATGGCTTGGGCATTGGTGCGCATTTCACGCTCCACCAAGTCCGCATCGTGGAAGTATGGATTGAAGCCCATCGTGTGGAATTCACCGAGCTCCTGCCCATGTTCCGTGATGGCCAACCAATCGCACTTGGTCGACCCGCTGTCCGCAATCAGAATCCGCACAACTTGAAACTTACGCGAGACGCGCCGCCAAGTCCACCACACGTGTGGCGTAACCGGCTTCGTTGTCGTACCAACCAAAGACCTTCACCAAGGTGCCTGAGCACTTCGTCAAGGCCGCGTCCAAAATGCAGCTGTGCGTGTTGCCCACGATGTCCACGCTGACAATCGGGTCTATGCAGTACTGGAGGATGCCCTTCATCGGCCCTTCAGCAGCAGCCTTCAATGCTGCGTTCACCTCGTCAGCCGTGGCTTCCTTCTTCAACACGGCCGTCAAGTCCGTCACCGAACCGGTCGGAGTGGGAACGCGAACGGCCATGCCGTCAAGCTTGCCCGCCAACTCAGGCAACACCAAACCCACCGCCTTCGCAGCGCCCGTCGACGTTGGAATCATGCTTAACGCTGCGGCACGGGCACGACGCAAATCCTTGTGTGGTGCATCCTGGAGCCGTTGGTCTGCCGTGTAGGCGTGGACCGTCGTGATGTAGCCTTTTTCCAGGCCAAACGTGTCGTTCAACACTTTGGCCATCGGCGCCAAGCAGTTCGTCGTGCACGACGCGTTGCTCACAATGCGGTCGTCGCTGGTCAAGATCTCGTCATTCACGCCGAGTACAATGGTCTTCAAATCGCCCTTCGCAGGCGCCGAGATGATGACCTTGCCCGCACCAGCCGTCAAGTGTGCAGACGCCTTATCCGCGTCGGCGAAGACACCTGTAGACTCCACCACCAAATCGACGTTCATCGCACCCCATGGCAAGTCCGCAGGATTGCGCTCGGCCGAGATTTGGATTTCCGTGCCGTTCACCACCAAGTTTCCATTCGACACGGACACCTCGCCTTGGAACAGACCGTGGATGCTGTCGTACTTCAACAAATGAGCCAACGTCTCGACGTCGGTGAGGTCGTTGATGGCCACGACTTGGAGGTCTGGGCGGTTCGCCATTTGACGGAAAGCCAAGCGGCCGATGCGGCCAAATCCATTGATTGCAATGCGCTTCATAGAAGTGTAGGTGTGTAGTGTGTTCGTAGTTAGATGGACAAAATGCGAGCGATGCGCACCTCGTCTTCGTTGATTGTGCTCTTGTTGCTGATGGCCATCTGAAACGGCGTCAGCTCGATGCGGTCGTTGATCACGCCAGCCATGACATCGGTGTGTCCCTGGCGCAAAGCTTCCACCGCTGCAACGCCAAGTCGGGAAGCCAACACGCGGTCGAAACACGACGGGCTTCCGCCACGCTGAAGGTGACCGAGGACGGTGATTCGGGTTTCGTAGGTGTCGTTTTTGGCTTGAACTCGCTTGGCGATTTCGTAGGCTCCGCCGTTGGGATCACCTTCGGCAACGATGACAATGCTGCTGGTCTTGTTGCTTTGTTCCCCCGCCGCGAGGACCGCGACGAGGTCGTCGATGCTCATGCCCATTTCAGGAGTCATGACCGCTACCGCGCCGGTGGCGATTCCTGACTTCAACGCGATGAAGCCGCTGTCACGGCCCATCACCTCCACGAAGAAGAGCCGGTTGTGGCTGTCTGCGGTGTCGCGAATCTTATCAACAGCGTCGACGACCGTGTTGATGGCGGTGTCGAATCCAATCGTGGAATCCGATCCGCTCAGGTCGTTGTCGATGGTGCCCGGCAAGCCCACCACGGGAAAGCCCGTTTCGCGGCCGAATTTCATGGCTCCGGTGAAGGTTCCGTTTCCGCCAATCACCACCAGGCCGTCAATGCCTGCTTCCACCAAGTTGACGTGAGCGCGTTTGCGACCTTCTGCTTCGTGAAAATCTTGGCAGCGCGCCGACTTGAGAATGGTGCCTCCGCGACCAAGGATTTTGGCCACCGATCGGACGTGCAGTCGCTTGAAATCACCGTCGATCAATCCTTGGTAGCCTTGAAATACCCCCACCACTTCCATGTCGTGGAACACCGCTGTACGAACGACAGCGCGGATGGCTGCGTTCATGCCCGGAGCGTCGCCTCCCGAGGTGAGGACTGCAATTTTTTTCATCAGATGTGTACTCGTCGCGAAAACAACCTTGTGTTGAAGGCGCACAAATTTGCGTCAAACCAAGCGATTTTCCGAATGACCGGTGCAAGTTTTGGTTCACAATGCCTTCATAAGTGTACAATAGACACCAAGTGTGTATCTTGCTCCCCCGAGTGAAACCAACACCCTATTGCGATCATGGATGTCAGTGTGGATTGTGCGTTGTTTGGGTTTGATGGCGAGGCGTTGAAGCTTTTGCTCATCCACCAGCGCACCGCAGAAGAAGGCCCCCTTTCCGAAGAGGAACTGCAAATGGCCTTGCCTGGAGACTTTGTACACGAACAAGAATCCCTGGAGGACGCAGCTTCGCGCGTGCTCCACGAGCTCACGGGCTTGGACAACGTTTACCTGAAGCAATTCCACGCCTTCGGCGACCCCAATCGCGTCAAGGGACTGAAGGACCAACAATGGCTGCGGACGTTTCGTGAGCACCCGGAAAATCGGGTGATGACGGTGGCCTACTTCGGCTTGGTGTCCTTGCACGACCACACCCCGCGCGCTTCTTCCTTCGCGGGCGATGCCGAATGGACGGAAGTTGGATCGCTTCCCCAATTGGCGTTTGACCACGACGACATCTCGGATTTGGCCTTGGCGACCCTGCGCGAGCTGCTTGAATCGAAACACATCGGATTTGAGATGCTTCCCAAGAAATTTACGTTGCGCCAACTCCAAACGCTCCACGAAATCGTGTTGGACAAAAAGCTCGACAAGCGGAATTTTCGCAAAAACGTCAAACGCATGGACCACGTGGTTCCCCTCGATGAAAAGGAAGAAGGCGTGCTGCACAAGCCGGCACAGCTGTTCACGTTTGACGCCAAACTCACGCAAGACGCATGACCTCCATTCCGATGAAATTCCCCCTCTTCCTTCTTCTAGCGATATGCACGGCCGCCTCTTGGGGCCAAATCGTGTGGACTGACCCTCCTTTCCCCACCCAGGACGACCAAGTCACCCTGTACTACGATTTGGGGGAAGGCAACGCGGCGCTGGTGAACGAAGAGCCACCCTGCCCACCTTGTCCATTTGTGTACGCGCACACCGGGGTGATCACATCGCAAAGCACGTCGCCCTCCGACTGGCAATACGTCCAAAACCCTTGGCCTAACGGCAACAACACCAGCCAGGCCAACAACGGAAACGTGCTTCTTCCTTTCGAAGGAACGGTGCACAGCTTTGATTTTGACGGGCTCACCCTCGCCGAATACTACGGGGTGCCAGAGGGGGTCACCATCGAGCAATTGGCCTTTGTGTTTCGCAACGCGGACGGGTCGTTGGTTGGAAAGACCGCGGACGGAGGCGACATCTTCTACGACATCTCCGACGGCTCGTTCGAGGTGATCTTCACGAGTCCTGTGTCCGTCTCGAGCGTTGAACCCCTGGGCTCGACGTACACCGTGGTCGCTCAGGCCACCCAAGAAGCCGATCTTTCTCTTAGCCTCAACGGAGAGGAAGTGGCCGCGGTGACCGGAACGGTCCTGACGCACGAACTCGTGCTCGATGTCGCAGGCGACTACCAATTGACGGTGTCCGCGACGTCGGACGGACTCACCTCCACGGACCAAGCCATGCTCGCCGTCCTCCCCGACACACCGCCTGTCGTCGCTCCACCGAGCGGCGTGGTGGATGGCATCAATTACGTCAACGACTCCACAGTGATTTTGATGTGGCGTGCCCCCTACAAGGACTTTGTGTTTGCTGTCGGGGACTTCAACGGTTGGACCATCACGTCCTCTTCCATGATGAACGCCTCTGGGGACGGGCAGTCTTTTTGGATTGAATTGACCGGACTGACCCCCGGAGAACCTTACCGTTACCAATACCACATCTTGCCGGACGACCAACGCTACCCGGACGCCTACGCGGAAATCATCCTCGACCAGTGGAGCGACCCTTGGATTCCCTCCACCACGTACCCCGACATGTTGCCGTACCCCGGGATTCACACGAGCGGTCCTGTTTCCGTCTTCACCCCAGGCGAAGCTCCCTTCAATTGGACAGACGAAGGCTACGTTCGCCCGGACCAGGAAAACCTCTTGATTTACGAGTTGCTCGTGCGCGATTTCACCGATGCACGCACCTTCCAAGCCATTGAAGACACGCTCGACTACCTCGAAAACCTCGGGGTTCAGGCGATCGAACTAATGCCCATCAACGAATTCAACGGCAACGACAGCTGGGGCTACAACCCCACCTTCTACTTCGCGGTCGACAAAGCGTATGGCACCAAAGAACACTTCAAGTCCCTCGTCAATGCGTGCCACGAGCGCGGGATTGCGGTGATTCTAGACGTCGTCTACAACCATGCGGACCAACCCAACCCGTTCATCACGATGTACTTCGAAAATTGGGAGGTTCTGCCCAACAACCCCTGGTTCAACGTCGAGGCTCCCCACGATTTGACTTTCTTCTATGATTGGAACCACAGCAGCCCCTTGACCCGCAACTTCGTCAAGCGCAGTCTGGACCACTGGATGGAGAATTACCACGTGGACGGTTTCCGCTGGGACTTCACGCAAGGGATCATTCAGCAATCCGGCGTGAACGGCGGGTACAGCGCCCAGCGCATTGGTTGGCTGAAAGAGTATGGCAACCACGTCTGGAACCAAGACCCTTCCGTCTACATGATCTTGGAGCATTGGTGCGATTTTGGGGAAGAATTTGAATTGGCCAATTACAACGGCCAAAACGGCGATGCCGCAGGCTTCATGCTCTGGGCCAACGCCACGCATGGCTACCAAGAGGCGAGCATGGGGTACAGCGGCAACGACCTCACTTGGGCCAATTTCCAAAGCCACAACTACGACGACCGTCACGCGGTGGCCTACGCCGAAAGCCACGACGAGGAACGCGTGATGTACAAGAGTTTGCAATTTGGGAACAGCACGGACGACTACGATGCGAGCGACTTGATCACCGCTTTGCGACGCCAGCAATTGACGATGGGTTTCAACGTGCTTATGCCGGGTCCGCGCCTGATTTGGCAATTTGAAGAGCTCGGATACGATTACAGCATCAACACGTGCAGCGACGGGGTCACCGTCGATCCCGACTGCCGTGTCGCGGCGAAACCCGTGCGCTGGGATTACTACGACGAGCCAGAACGCCGCCATCTTTACGACGTGAGCGCGGCGCTGGGACGGCTGAAGCGGGACTATCCTGCCTTCGGCCCAGATGCCTCGTGGTTTTCGTTGGACGTGGACCAAGGGTTTGGCAAGCGGATGATGTTCGAACACACTCAGGGCGACGCCATTGTGGTCGGCAACTACCGGACTTCGGCCCTCGACATGGTCCCCGGTTTCACCCACGTCGGCACGTGGTACGACTACCTGTCTGGCGAAGCGCTGGAGGTGACCGAGCTCGAGGCCACCATGCCGTTCGCTCCCGGAGAATTCCACGTGTACACCGACGTTGCCCTTGACGTGCCCGAGCTGACCGAGATCGACGTCGACCAAGACGGCCAACTGGCCTCCGAAGGCGATTGCAACGACAACGACGCGACCATCTACACAGGTGCGGTCGACGTCGCGAACGACGGCATCGACCAGGACTGCGACGGCATGGACGCCACCGTGGGCGTGTCCGAAGCACGTGCCGTGTGGTCCGTCTTCCCCAACCCCGCCACTGATCGGTTCACCCTGCGCCACAGCAACCCCACGAATGTCTCCGACCTCCGAATGAAAGACATGCTCGGCCAGAATGTAGGCGAAGTGGTGTTTCAGCGTCACGCCGACGGTTGGTCCGTCCAAGTCGGTCATGTTCCTGCAGGGATGTACCAGCTCACCTGGAAGGAGCGCGGCACCACGTTTTCAACACCTGTGCACAAAATCACACGCTGAAAAAGACCCCTTGGTGTACTTTTAACACCATTGCAATGACCTCGACATTCATCCACGAGCAAACCACCTGATGACTCGATTCACACACCTCGCATGCATTGCCCTGTCTCTCCTCGGGACGTCGTGGGCGGCTTGGAGCCAAGGCACCCTGAAAGGACGGGTGACCGACGACCAAGGCAACGCCCTGCCGTCTTCGACCGTGATGGCTGAAAACGGCAAAGGCGCGTTCACTGACATCGACGGGAACTACACCCTCATGATCGCCTCCGGCGACCACGACATCACCTTCTCCTTCATTGGCTACCTGAATCAGACCAAGTCGGTGACGGTGAAACAAGGCGAAACCAAAACCCTGAACGTTCGCCTCCGCGAGGACGCTGTCCTCTTGAACGAATCGGTCGTCGTGGGCTACGGGGTCCAACGCAAAAAGGAAGTCACGGGATCCATTGCGACCATCGATTCCAAAGAGATTACCGCAGTCCAAACCCCTTCGTTCGAGGCCGCCTTGCAAGGACAAGCGGCGGGTGTCCAAGTGACCCAAGGCTCCGGCATGGCGGGCAGCGGATCCATTGTCCGTATTCGAGGACTGAGCTCCATCTCCGCAGGAGGTGACCCGCTGTATGTGGTGGACGGCATTCCGATCACTCAAGACTACTTCGCAGGTGGAAACAGTGGCGCGATGAACCGGAACCCGTTGGCCAGCCTCAACCCCAACGACATCAAGGACATTCAGGTCTTGAAAGACGCTGCCGCCACTGGGATTTACGGCTCTCGTGGCGCCAACGGGGTCATCCTGATCACCACCAAACGAGGCGTCAAGAGTGGGATCCAGGTGAGCTACGGCTCTTCCTATGGGTACGGGGAGTCCACAGCGACGCCCAACATGATGACGACCGAGGAATACCTCACCATTCGACAAGAAGCGTGGGAGAACGATGGGGGTACGGGCTACGTGTGGCTCCCTTACCTCAGCTCCCCTTCTGCCAGCCCTGAGGCCCGGAAGAATGCATACGAACAGGCGCTTGCAACCAACACCGATTGGTTTGACCTGTTCACTCGTCGCGCTCAAAAAACACAGCAAAACATTGGCCTTCGAAGCGGCGGCGAAAAATGGTCCATGTACAACGGCGTGAGCTACGACAAGAACGAGAGCTACGCCATTGGCAACAGCTACACAAGGACCAGTGCCCGCACCAACTTCGATTGGACGCCAAGCGACAAGTTCAAGGTCCTGTTGTCTGGAAGCACATCAGAAGGCCAAAACCAGCGCGTTCGAGGCGGATGGTCGGGAGGCATTGGCACGGCCATGTCGACGGCCCTTCCGTACATGGCTCCGTTTTTGGTCGACTCCACGTTCGACGGGAACGGAAACTTGGCAGGAACCGAGCGCAACTACGAACTCAACCGCTGGTACAACCCCCTTGCCTACCAAGACTTGATTCAGTGGCGCGAAACAGAACGTCGGCAAATCGCGACAGGCCAGATTGTTGTCTCGCCGCATCGCAAGTTGGACATCGTCCTCAACGGCGGCTACGACAACAGCAAGCTTGAGAACGACTCTTACGAGAATTCAGCGCTCGACCGCACCAACGGCTTCGCCTACGGGAACTGGAGCGAATACAACTCCCGCAACTACAATGTGGGCGCCAACGCCACCCTTCGCATCCTGGAAGGCGATTCCACCAACTTGTCGGTGATGGTGGGTGCAGAAGCCCAAAAATTCGAGAGTGACGGCTTTGGATTCAATCTTCGAGATTCTGAAGGGCCGGCCTACGCCATTCAGGCGCTTCGAGATAGCCTTTTTGGCCTGAACGACAGCTTGCATGACGCCGTATCTACGGTCACCAACGCCTACCCCATCCAATACCGTACCGACGGTTTCGCGTCCACGTTTGCACGCTTGAACTACAGCCTAAACGACCGCTACTTCTTCCAAGCAACGGCCCGTGTGGACGGCTCCTCTCGATTTGGGGATAACAACCGATTTGGCTTCTTCCCTTCCGCTTCAGTCGGCTGGGTGGCCAGCGACGAAGAGTGGTTTCGTTCCGAGACGATCAGCTTCTTGAAGGTTCGCACTTCCTGGGGCCGAACGGGGAACGCCAACATCGATGGATTCAGTCGATTCGCACTTTATGTCGACCAAAGCCAGGGAGCGACTTACGCCGGCGACACCATCGTGTTTCCGACGCAACCTGGCAACCCTGACCTGCGATGGGAAACCGTGCGCACCATCGACGGCTCGGTGGAATTGGGACTTTGGAAAGACCGCGTGGCGGTGGAGCTCGGCCTTTACGACAAGCTGGCCAGCGATGTCTTGATGAATGTTGAACTCCCCTCCCACACTGGCTTCAACAACCGTTCCGTGAACGCCGGCGAAGTCTTGAACCGTGGGGTTGAGATTGGCATCACGTCGAACAACCTCCCTTCCACGTCAGAGCTGCAGTGGAAGTCGGTCCTCAATTACGCCTACAACTACAACGAACTGGTGAGCACAGGGGCATTCACAGAGGACGCCATCTCAGGCGGAACCAACGACAGCCGGGCCGTAACAGGGGCGCCTTTGACCACGTATTTCTTGGTTCCTTTCAGCCACGTCGATGCCGAGTCAGGACTTCCTGTATACATCGACATCAACGGCAACGAGACCTTCGAATACAACTTGGAAGATCGCCGTGCTGTAGGTGACGGACTCCCCGACCACGTCGGCGGGTTGCGCAACGAGGTTTCCTATGGCAAATGGACGTTCAGCAGCCAATTCACAGCCGCGTTTGGTGCGAAAATTTGGGACAGCTCCGCCAAGCGTCAACTTGGTGTGGTTTCCGATTGGAACATGCGGACGGACTTGTTTGATCGGTGGCGCCAACCGGGCGACATCGCATCGTTCCCGCGCTTGACTTTGGACGAAACGACGTACGGGTTGCCCGCTGGATTCCCGTGGTGGAACACGAGCTTGTTCATGTACGACGCCAGCTACGTGCGCCTCCGCAACGCTTCCGTGTCCTACCGTGTGCCGATGAGCAAAGGAAACGTCACGTTCCGATTGAGCGGCAACAACCTGTTTGTGTTGACCAATTTCATTGGATTGGACCCCGAGCTTACTCGAGACTTCGAAAACCGTCAGGACCGCAATTTCTCCGGTGGAGCGAACTACCTCACCGCTCCGCAAGAGCGTTCCGTCCTTTTCGCCATCAACGCCAACTTCTGAGCGCCATGAAGAACACAACACTCCTTTTCACGGCCCTGGTCACCGCTTCGCTCGCCTTCACGGGCTGCCGTTGGCTTGAGGTCAATCCGGACCAGTACATTTTGGCCGAAGACGCCTTGGAAACACCTGAAGATTTGCAGGCGCTGCTCATCTCTTGCTACGACGTCCTCGCGAACCTGTACGACGGTGATGTTCAGCTTTTGAATGAGCTTCGTGGCGACCACACCAACGAACCTTTGTCAAACAACGACCTCAAAGCGGTGTACAACCGTGAAACCATCCGTTGGACCTCCTACGTGGGTGGCATCAACCGCGACTTCTTCTACCCTGTCCTTCGCGTCAACAGCTTGATCGACAGTTTTGATTTGATCGAAGGGCTTTCTTCCGAAGACCAAAACCGCATGGAGGCGGAAGGCAAGTTCATTCGGGCGTTTTGTTTTTGGGGTGCTGTCAAGATGTTCGCCCAACCTTACGGTTACACGGCGGACAACAACCACCCTGGAATTCCTCTCCCCACCTACTTGCGAGACGCCCCCTTCCCACGGGCCACTGTGGCGCAGGTCTACGCGCAGATTGAGGCGGACCTGAATGGCGCCATCGCCAGCCTTCCCGAAGAAAATGGCATCTACGCCACGAAAGATGCCGCCAAGGCCTTGTTGGCCCAGGTTCATTTTTTGAAGATGGAATTTGAGCAAGCCGCTTCACTCGCTGGAGAGGTCATCGACAGCGGGCGTTACAGCCTCGAGCAACCTGAAACGGACAGCGCATTCGTGCGTCTTCGTTTGCCGATTGGGTCCACCAGTTCAGAGTCTGTGTTTTCCATTTACAGCACGTTGGCCACCAACGACAACCGCACAGACCAGTTTGTGCAATGGTGGCAGCCTACAGCAAATCCGGAAATCACGCTGACGACCGAATACTGGGATTGGTTCCAGCAAATTGCCACGGGCGGGGCTGAAGACAGCCGCGCTTTGTGGTTGGATTACCAACCCACGGAAGGCAACACGTTGCTCACTCGCTTCGCAGACCACAGCTTCTTCAACGTGCCCCTCATTCACCTCACGCAGTTGATGCTCCTCCGGGCAGAATGCTACGGTGAAACAGGGACGAACCTCGCCCTCGCAATTGCAGACATCAACCTCATCCGGGGGCGCGCAGGAATCACTTCCGCAGTGTATTTGCTCGACAACTCCGTTTCCACGGAGGACATCATCACGGCAGCGCGCAACGAATACCGCAAAGAGACCTTAGGCATGGGCCTGTGGGTCGAGCAGCTCCAACGTCGTGGCGCCATGGGCGAAGACATCACCATTCGCAATGCCCCTTGGAATTGTCCCGGCATGGCGCTCCAATTCTCCGCTTCGGAAGGAAACGTGGCCGGATTTGAGTTCAACGAAGTCGGCGGATGCAACTGACCCAAACTTTGAAACGCATGAACACGAAATACAACCTCATTTTCGCTGGTTTGGCTCTCTATGTCGTAGCCGCATCGACCGGCTGCAAGCCTGACCTGCAAGGAGAACTTGGAGAACCCTTCAACAAAGTGGAAGGGATGATTGGGGTTTGGGAAATGCAGAGTTTCTCCCAAACCGACTTGCAAAGCGCCCTGAAGGAGGTGCGTGACTTGAGTGAACTCTACATCGATGGCACAGTCACCCCTCTTCAAATCACGCTCAATGAAGACCGTTCCTACAACGTTTCCATCGAAAAGGGCAGGAATTACTTCGGAGAGCAAGGCTCCTGGGGGCTAGACGACGAAGAGCACCCCACCTTTCTGATTTTGGCAACCTTAGATGTCGAAGGCAACCCAAGCGACACGCTCCAATACAACCTCGGTTCGGTGGTTCGCCCACACGACAATGTGCTTGACATCGTGTACGACCGTCCATGCGACGGGGACCCGGTGTTGGCGTACACCTTCAGCTTCAACCGAATGTGATGAAACGCATGATCCTCTTCAACCCAAAACTCCCCCAATTGGGCCTTGTGGCCGGAGCCCTTATGCTCATGCATTCATTGGCATGGGGACAAGCAGTCACGTTGACACCAAGCCCAACAGGCCTTCATGAAGAAGTTACCCTGACAATCGACGTTTCGCAAAGCGCAGAAAACGGGCTCAAGTCTATCCTCGAGGCCAACCCGGACCTTCCCGTGTACATCTGGACGTGGACTCCAAGCGACCCCGTGGGCACGAACGGCTCATGGAACAACAGCAACGACGACCTGCAATTGGTCCACCAAGGCGGGCTGGTTTACAGCCTGACATTTGTTCCCTCGCAGTTTTACACGGACGCCAGCGGATTGTACAGCCAAGGCATTTCGTGCTTGGCCAAGCTTAAAGACGGTGCGCCGTTCCCAGGTCTCGAAGACTTTGGCGAGGCGAAGACGGAAGACTTCAACGTGGGAGTTCTTCCCAAGCTTTGCGAAGATCAAATGTGCGTGTTTCCAGAAACTCGCCGCGCGGATGACTTCGTCAGCATCACGTACAACAACAACCTTGACGTTGACCTCACGGACATTCAAGACGACGAGGTCTACCTGCAAATCAGAGCCCGTGCCACCGACGGCCAGTACTATTCGTTGGTCGAAGATGCCGACGTGACGAACACCCCTGAATTGAAAATGGCACCTGTGCCTGGCAAGCCCGGATTCTACCGAATGATTGTGCTTCCGGAGGAACTCTTTGACGGCCTGGTGCCAGAGGATTTGGGCATCTTGACCATGATTTGCTACCCCTTGACGCCCGGATTCACCTACCCGCCGGACACCACTCCTTGGGACGGCATCTACTACGAAACCGGCGTTCCACTGCTTGACTGCGACTAACCCATGAAAGCAATTCAACGAACTTCAAAGGCTGTGGCGGTGGCCATGGCCTTTGCCTTTCTCGGATGCTCCCCTAAGCACCACCTCGAACACACTACCACTCCCGTCTCCTGGGGCCCCATCATGCCGGTTCATGTTGGAGCTGGGGATACGCACTTGGTTGTTGCCGACTGGGTGTCACCAGGTGAGTCCGTTGCCCAAGTCGTGTATTGGGCCATGGCAAACGTGGGAGATACTCTGGAAATTGCCGCAGGCGAAGTGGTCATCCCGTCGGCGCCTCCAAGTGGGCTTGGAAAGCTTGTGTTGACTGTGGGAGATGAAGAGCGCGTGGTGCCCGTCATGTCCAAAGGCGAACGAATGCACAGTTTCATCTGGGACAGCAATCAACTTTCGAGCGTACCGGCAAGCGTGGAGATCGTCGGGGACTTGACGGGATGGACCCCCGTGGCGGCCACGCAGGTCGAGGGGCGGCCGGGGGTGTTTTCGTACGAGGCGGTTCTTCGTCCTGGAAACCACCCCTACCAATGGGTGATTGACGGCGAGTGGATCTTGGACCCACTCAACGAGGAGCGCATGTCCAACGGCATGGGCGGATGGAATTCCGTGGTTCGCGTGGAAGCAGCACCGGCGCCTGTGTTGACGGCCAACACCAACGGCGAGAAGTTGTTTTTCAGGACCGACGGACCGGCCGAACTGCTCGTGACCGTCGACAACGTGTTGGTGCACCACGGAAGCTACGACCAAGCAGTGACGTTGCCTGCCGTTTTGAACGGATTTGGCGAGGGACGGCATCACGTCAGAGCTTGGGCGGCACGTGGCGGATCGGTGTCGCAGGACATCCTCATCCCCATGGACGGGGACGCGCCTGTGACAGACGCTTCGCGCTTGGATCGATCGGACTGGCATGCTGCGACCATGTACTTCTTGATGGTGGACCGGTTTGCCAACGGGGACCCCAGCAACGACGAGCCGGTGGACGACCCCTCCATCCTGACGCAGGCCAACCACTTGGGCGGAGACCTTCAGGGTGTCGCGCAAATGCTTGAAAACGGGTATTTCTCGGATCTTGGAATGAACACGGTTTGGGTGTCCCCCATCACGTCCAACGCAGAAGGCGCCTGGGGATACTGGCAAGACAGCGCCCGAACCGACGTCACCAGCCGGTTCAGCGGATACCACGGATACTGGCCCGTGAGCTGCACGGAGGTCGATCGGCGCCTAGGCTCGCGTGAAGCACTGAAGCACTTGACGGACAGCGCGCACGCCAGAAGCATGAACGTCGTGCTGGACTACGTGGCCAACCACGTGCACGAAGACCACCCACTGATGGAGGCGCATCCTGACTGGACCACGAACCTCTACCTCCCCGACGGCTCCTTGAACACGGAACGTTGGGACGACCACCGATTGACGACGTGGTTCGACACCTTCATGCCCACCCTTGACTTGGAAAGGCCCGAGGTGAGCGCGGCCATGACGGACAGCGCCACTTGGTGGGCGTACCACAGCGGCATCGACGGGTTCCGGCACGACGCGACCAAGCACATCCCAGAGAACTTTTGGCGTGAATTGACGGCCAAATTGAAGGCTGCACATGCCGAAACAGGCACGCGCTTGTTCCAAATCGGCGAAACCTACGGAAACCCCGACCTCATTGGCAGCTACCTCTCGAGCGGCATGCTCGACGCCCAGTTCGATTTCAACTTGTACGACAAGGCGGTGGGTGCCATCGCGTTTGAGGAAAGCTCATGGGACGACCTCGTTCAAACCAACGAGCAAAGCCTCGCCACCTACGGCGCTCACCACTTGATGGGCAACATCACGGGAAACCAAGATCGGCCTCGTTTCACGTCGCTCGCGGACGGCACGCTCGACGTCAACGAAGACATGAAATTCCAGGGCTGGACGCGTGACATCCAGCACGGCGGGGACGAAGGCTATTCGAAAATGTGCCTTCTCATGTCCTACCTGATGAGTGTGCCAGGCATTCCTTGCGTTTACTACGGCGATGAAATTGCCGACGTCGGAGGCAACGATCCCGACAACCGACGCATGATGCGTTTCCATGGATTGAACCGCGAAGAGCAAATGACCCGCGATTGGACCGCCACCTGGGCCAGCCTTCGCCGCAGCCGCATGAGCTTGCTTTACGGCACCACTGCGTTCGACATCATGAACGACAACCTCTTGCGCATTCGCCGGACCTACCTCGGGGAGGTCACGGACATCTACCTGAACCGATCGAGCGAATCGGTCGCCTTGCCGGAAGGCGCGATGCAACCCGCGCGCATGCTTGCCGGTTTCTTGAGCGAGCGAGCCCAATTGCCCGCACACAGCGCCGTAGCTTTTGACCTCACGAACTGATTCAACCGACCCAACCTGCCATGAACCGCATTTTCTCGATTCTCGCCGCCAGCGCCATGCTCGCCTCGGCCACTGCCCAAACCACCTGGAATCTCGAACAAACCGTACTCACAGAGTACGACCTTGTGTCGGGGGTGAACATCCCATGGGAACTGCTATGGGGGCCGGACGACATGCTTTGGTGCACCACGCGCCACGGCGACGTGCTGCACATCGACCCTGTGACGGGAGCGTACGAAACGGTGTTGACGCTCGACGTCTTTGGGGGAAGCGGAGAGCCTGGATTGCTGGGAATGGCGATGCATCCAGATTGGAACGTGACGCCTCAAGTGTTTTTGGTCTACACGGCTGGAACGACATGGAGCAACGCCAACGAGCGCCTCAGCGTGTTCGACTGGAACGGAAGCAGCCTCGTGAACGAAGAGGTTTTGCACAGCGTAGACGCCGGTGGAATCCACAACGGCAGCCGGTTGCTTGTGTTGCCTGACAACACCTTGTTGATGTCCACAGGCGATACGGGTGACGGCGGAGCGAGTTCCCAAAACGACAACAGCGACAACGGCAAAATCCTGCGCTTCAACCTTGATGGAAGCGTCCCTGCCGACAACCCTGACCCCACGAGCTACGTGTACAGCAAAGGGCATCGCAACAGCCAAGGATTGTGCAACGGGCCCAACGGCCTGATTTACAGCTCGGAGCACGGCCAAAGCAATTGGGACGAGTTCAACGTCATTGAACCCGGACGGAACTACGGCTGGCCTCAAGTCGAGGGCGAGTGCAACACAGCAAGCGAGCAAACTTTTTGCGAGGCCAACGACGTGGCGGAACCCCTGAAAACGTGGTCTCCTTGCGTTGCAGTGAACGGCATCGCCTTCTACGACCACCCGGCCATTCCCGAATGGCAAGGCTCCGTTTTGATGGCGGTCCTCGGTGGATTGAGCGGACAATACGAGCGTCTGAGCGTCTTGCACATGAGCGAGGATGGGTTGGCTGTGGAGAGCGAAGACCAGCATTTCGCCTCGTTCAACCAACGCGTGCGCGACGTGGCCATCAACCCTTACACCGGATCGATCTACCTCGCCTTCAATGGCCCACAATACCCCGGGTCGGGCCCCAACCTGATCAAGGAATTTCGCCCCACGGGCACCAACGCCGTGAGCGACTGGTCGGGCAGCCGTGGACTGGACGTCTTCCCCAACCCTGCCAGTGACCACGTCACCTTGAATGTGGGTGAATCGTGGGCTGGACGTGCGTTTCAAGTTTGGGACGTCGCAGGCAACCTGGTGACGGAGGGCAAGTTGGTCAACAACATGAGCCTCCGTGTCTCGGAATGGTCCTCGGGCTCGTATATCTTGACCGCCACAGCAACGCATGGCAAGCTCTTGTCGCGCGTGCTGATTGTGGAATGAAAAACACCTCTGAATGAATGTGATTCATACGCGAGTCGCTGCCACCGCAGTGCTCTTGGGCGTGATGTGCCCCAGCCTGTGGTCCCGTGACGAGGCCTTGCCCGATTCCTTAATGTGGAACTGGGTGTCCCTCGACTCGGCCGCGATCGCTACGTTCAGTCCTTTGCTCGCCCCGGAGCAAATCGCCGCGACGCGGTGGACGGCGGATTCTCTTCTCGGGAACGGCTATGGGAGCGCGGACGTGTCCAACGCACTCAATGCGCTTCCCGGGGTACTCCTCGAAACTCGGGGCATGGGAGGAAGCCGTCGCCTGAATGTCCGCGGGTCGTCCTTAAGATCGCCGTTTGCCGTGCGCAACACCATGCTTTACGTGCGTGGGTTCTTGCTCACGGAAGCCGACGGAACAAGTCCCCTGGAATGGCTCGACCCTGCGTGGTCCGGGGGCATGGAACTCGTGTCAGGTGCCGCGGCCACCACCTTTGGCGGAGCCTACGGCGGCGCACTCCTCGCGCACGGAGCCTCCAACCCTTCGCTCGCGCGCATCCAAACCGTGGTGGGGACAACGGGCAACGGAGGGCTTCAGGGGCGCGTCAATGCCGCGGTGAGCGTCGACGGCTGGAATCTCCGGCTTTCCCGCACCTCAAACAGCGGCTACCGCGACCAAGAATGGAACCGACGATGGCACGTCGAAGCCGACCGCGCCTGGGGCAACAAAAAGGCCAAACATTACGACTGGGTTGCTTTCCAAGATGGATCCTGGGGCTTGCCAGGGTCGGTTGATTCCATGGCAGCGCCCACGGAAGCGCCCGGCCTCGACTACGACGCCCACGTCAAACGGCGTCGCGCGCTTTGGGGCCACCACCTTCACGTGCCCAACTTGAGCGCCAACCAACATCGGAGCAGCTTGGACGTTTGGACTTTGTGGCGTTGGACGGACAAAACCAACCCTTACGGCACGTCCACTTTTTACAACGGCTACAAGGAGGAATCCGGCATCGGTGGAAGCGTTCGGATGCGGCAACGCTTTGCGGCATGGTCCTTCCAAAAAGTCGATTTTCAGGCAGAATGGACGCTCATGGCCGTGGTCGACCGCGGGAACTTTGCGGAATGGAACAGTGCGGCCGACGGTGTGGATGGGGTGAATTTGTACGACCTCAACATCCGCCAATCCCGAGCGCACTGGGCCCCTGCCCTGTCTTGGGCTTGGAAAAACGGCTTGCGTCTTGAAACATCAGCGGCTCTGTCGCAGCGGTCACGTTTGGCGCAAGGGACGGCGTTGGACACCAGTTACCTCTCGCCCTTCAACGCCACCCAGATCTTGCCACGCCTCGGGCTCTCCAAATCGGTGGGTGAATCGTGGAACGTCTTTGGACAGTTCAGCTCGGGTTTCAGCGACCCCACCAACTTTGAATCTCTCGCCACAGACGTGCAGGGCGCCTTGCCTTCTGTGCTCGATGCGGAAAAGGCTTGGACCATGGAGGTCGGCGCCAGGCACCCCCTCGGTGAAGTGGTGTTGTACCGCCAGCAAGTCTCCAACGCCATCGTCTCCAGCGTCGATACGGCAGGCGTCACTGGCTTTTCCAACACCTCGTCCAACGTGGTGATGCAAGGTGTCGAAGCCACCTTAAGCAAAACCTGGGGAACCCATCGCCTTTCGGCGTCTGGCGCGGCTCAGTTTCACCGGTGGGACCTCGGGGATTTGCCAGGTTCTCCACGGTGGATGTTGAATGTGCAGCACGGGTGGAAGGTTTGGGACAAGGCTCATGCCTTCACCTTGGGAAGCTGGATCCGAGCTGTGGGTGCCACCCCGCTGAACGACGAAGGCACATCCACTCATCCTGCTTACGCGACGGCCAACTTGAATGTGGATTGGACGCCTCCCTCTGCACCTGTTCACCTCTCGGCGGGCGTGCGAAATGCAACGAACACCAGCTATTCTGGGTGGCACCAGCTGAATGCTTTCGGCGGAAAATACTTCAACCCCGCTCCTCCGAGAACGTGGTATTTGTCGGCGGTTTGGACCCTGGATTGACCTACTCCAAGATGACGATTTGAACCCTGCGGTTCTTCGCCCTCCCTTCCTCGGTCTCGTTGTCGGCGAGCGGCTCCAACGGCCCCTTTCCTTCCACGTCGATGCGGCTTGACACGACCCCACGTTCAACCAAAAAGTGCAGCACAGAAGTGGCGCGATCTTCACTCAGGGCCAAGTTGAATGGGACACTCCCCACGTTGTCGGTGTGCCCTTCGACGCGAATGTTCACTCCCGGGTTGTCGAGCATCCATTGCGCCAACCGCTCGCAACCCGCTTGGTAGCTTGAACTCAGGTCCGCGAGGCCATAATCAAATTGAATGGCGTCGAGGGTGAACGTCTGCCCGACTTCGATGGGGTCAAGTTCAATTTGAACGAAGGGACTGCGGTTCATGTCGGAGCCGCCGGTTTGGTTGTACGTCGTCATCCCAAACAAATGGCCTTCCGCGCTCGCTTCGAAACTGTACGCACCCAACCCTGGCAGAGGAATGACAAACCCGTCTCCCCCGGTCGACGGGGTCCGACTGATGACTTGGCCTGTCTCAAGGTCCACCAACGTGACTTCCGCCATCAACGCCTCCCCCGTTTTTGCGTCCATGACGACTCCCTTGAGCATGGCCACCTCGATGGGTTTGGCTTCCTCGGGCAACTGGAATTCCCAAAAATCAAGGTTGCCTGATTCTCGCGTGGACGCGAACAAGGCCATCCCTCCTCGTGGCATGACCATCAAGCTGTTGTCTTTGCCGGGGCTGTTGACACCCGGCCCCAAGTTGGTTGGAGTGCCCCAGGTGCCATCCTTCTGAAGTTTGGTCACGAACACATCGAGTTTTCCAAACCCCGGGTGCCCGTCGCTGCTGAAGTACAACGTCTTGCCATCCGGGTGCAGAAAGGGGCTCTCTTCCGTGTAAGCCGTGTTCACTGCTCCCGGCAGCATCCGCGGCGACGACCATCCGCCGTTGTCGAGGCGGTGGCACACCACCAAGTCAGAAGGCTCAAGGTGCCCCCTGGCCGATTTGGAAAACACGAGCGTGTTGCCGTCGGCGCTCAACGCGGGCTGGCTTTCCCATCCCTTGGAATTGGGGGCTCCGAGGTTTTTGCCGAGCGACCAAACCTGAGCTTCGTCGTCCCATTCCGACTCGAACAAGTCACACGAACCTTTTCCGCGTCGCTGGCCGTAGCCGTCTCTGGGAGTTTCGCAAGCCGTGAAGACCATGAGTCGGCCGTCCCCACTCAGGGACGGAGCGCCTTCGTTCAGCGAGGTGTTGATGCCAGGCAACGGGACAGGCGATGTCCACGTGCCATCGTCGAGCATGGTGGACTGGAAGAAATCTTCACCGCCAACCACACCTGGCACATTGCGTCCGAGTGATCCTGACTCCGAGGAACGCGTAAGCACCAGCCGTGTCCCCGTCAAATCAAGCGCACCGTAATATTCATTTTCCGGCGTATTCAAATCGCCTTGGACAGGTTGCGCAAGCTCGAATTCCATGGCACTGGCCATCGCTTTCGCACTGAATTGCAATCCAGCCTCTACCCAGCGACGTTTGGCCTCGGTCTCCCCTGTCAAACCGAAAATGCCCAGCGCCTGCATCCGTTCCAAGGACGCCAAACCCTGCTCGTACTTGCCCAATTCCCACTGAACCCGAGCCAACTCCACCCAGCCATGAGGAAAACGAGTGGCATCGAGGCCCAAGGCATGGCTCAAGACCACCTCCAAGTCTGGGTGCTCGACCTCTTGGAAAATCTGGGCTTTCAGAAACCAGGCCTCCGCATATTCGGGACTCTTCCCAATGGCCTTGTCGAGATGCTCCACCGCCAGATTGAACGACAAAAAACGGTACGCATCCAAAGCTTTGGCGTAGGCCTTACGCGCGCCTTTGCTGGGCTTCTTCGTTTGAGCAACCGCAACGGAATGGGTCAGAGACAAGCACGAAACGACCAAGAACAATCGGATCAAGAATGACGTCATGATGCGAAAGTCCGCCATTTTGGGCGACTTTGCGTGCTCCGAGGACAAAGACCCCCATGGCTGTGAACATCTCCCTTCTGTCGGACACGCACGGACACATCGACGACCAAATGTTGCGGCACGTTGATGGTTCCGACGAAGTGTGGCACGCAGGGGACATTGGGTCGTTGGCGGTGACCGAGGCCCTTGAAAACGTAGCGCATTGCCGAGCTGTCTTTGGCAACATCGATGGCCAAGACGTCCGCCTCACGTGGCCGGAACATGCTCGATTCGAAGTGGGTGGCGCACGGGTTTGGATGACGCACATTGGCGGACGCCCGCCGAAATACGCTCGAGGCATCCTGCCCCAGCTTCGCGTGGAAAGGCCCGATTTTTTCGTGTGCGGCCACAGCCACATCCTCTTGGTGCAAAAGGTCGCCTCATGGGGCGGATTGCACATGAACCCTGGCGCCATTGGCAAATCGGGGTTTCACAAGGTTCACACCATGCTCAAGTTTGCCTTGAATGAAGGCCAAATCACCAACATGCGTGTGGTGGAGTGGCCACGTGGCTAAGCGGTCACCTGATTTTCATCCCAGGATAGATTTCTTTCTGAAGCGTGCTGTCCGCGAGCAGGAATACCTATCTTTGAGGCACAGGCGTCACCCGGACGCAACGAGGAACCCGTTTCCTCCCACACTGAACGTACTAGGATGTTTGACATCATCGAATTGAACGGCAAGAAAGTTGCCGAATTGCGTGAAATCGCAACCAAACTTGGAATCGCTCGGACCGACAAGCTGAAGAAGCAAGATCTGGTTTACAGCATTCTTGACGAACAAGCCGCACGCCCGACCAAAGGCAAGCCTGCCGCGAAAACTGCGGATGGCGAACGCAAACCCAATCCTCGCGGAGGACAAAGTCGCGCTAACGCCGGCGAAGCGGAAAAAGTCAGCAGCGAAGACGCTCCAAAGGAGCCTCGCGCACCGCGCTCTCGTCGCGGCAAGGCCGAGGCCTCTCAGGACAATGCCAAAGAAGGCACCACCGAAGCCAAGGCCTCTCAAGGGGGAGACGACAACGCCAACAGCGATTCTGGTCGGCGCCCGACGGAAAGCATGCGGGATCGTCGCGACCGTCGCCGTCGAGAGGGCGGTTCTCCCCACGACAAGCCCGCCAACGACAAAGTGGTTGAAGGCAGCGACAACGAAAGCAGCGACAACAAGCGAAACGATCGTGGGGAACGTGGAGATCGAAACAACCGCAACGATGGCAACAACCGCAACGATGGAAACGATCGTCGAGGCCGCAACAGCCGAAACGATCGGAATGACCGGAATGACCGGAACGATCGCAATGACCGCAATGACCGGAATGACCGGAATGACCGGAATGACCGGAATGACCGCAGCAATCGCAACACCAGCAGCAACAGCAACCGTGGACGGCGCGACCCGTTCTTGAGCGAACCCGAAGAACACGGCTTCGACTTTGACGGGCTGGTGCAAACGGAGGGTGTTGTGGAAGTCCAGCCAGAAGGCCACGGATTCCTTCGCTCGGCGGACTACAACTACCTCAACTCTCCCGACGACGTGTACGTCTCGGCGAAGCAGTTGAAGCAGTTTGGCCTTCAGACGGGAGACACCGTGGTTGCGGGCATCCGCCCACCACGAATCGGCGAAAAGTATTACCCGATGATTGACGTGAAGAGCGTCAATGGCCGAAGCCCAGAATGGATCAAAAACCGCGTGCCATTCAAATTTTTGACCCCTCTGTTCCCGCAAGAACGGTTCAAATTGAGCACCGCACGCGGCACTGTAAGCACGAGGTTGATGGATCTGTTTGCCCCCATTGGAAAGGGGCAACGCGGAATGATTGTCTCTCAGCCCAAGACAGGGAAAACCACCCTGTTGAAGGACGTCGCCAACGCCATCAGTTTGAATCACCCGGAAGTCTACCTCATCATCCTGCTCATCGACGAGCGCCCAGAGGAAGTGACGGACATGAAGCGTAGCGTGAATGCAGAAGTCATTGCTTCCACATTTGACGAACCCGCGGATCGTCACGTCAGGATCGCCAACTTGGTGTTGGAGAAGTCCAAACGCATGGTTGAATGCGGGCATGACGTGTGCATCCTTCTCGATTCCATCACTCGTCTTGCACGCGCTTACAACACCGTGAGTCCTTCCTCCGGCAAGATTCTCTCTGGAGGTGTGGAAGCCAATGCTCTCCAAAAGCCCAAGCGCTTCTTTGGCGCTGCACGAAACATTGAAAATGGCGGCTCGCTTTCCATCATTGCAACTGCCTTGACGGAGACGGGATCCAAAATGGACGAGGTCATTTTCGAGGAATTCAAGGGAACGGGCAACATGGAACTGCAGCTCGACCGCCGGATCTCCAACCGCCGCATCTACCCTGCCATTGACATCCTCGCTTCCGGCACGCGTCGCGAAGACTTGCTGATGGACAAGGCCGACTTGCAGCGCATTTGGATCCTGCGCAAGCACCTCGCAGACATGAACAGCGTCGAAGCCATGGAGTTCGTCAAGGACCGCGTGGAAGGGTCTCGCAACAACGAGGACTTCTTGGCCTCCATGAACGGATAAACGGGCATGCGCGCCGCACCTTGGGTCGGTTCAACCCTTCTCCTTCTTGCAGGGTACCTCGCATTCAAGTGGGGCCTTGCTGGAAGCGTCAACGAAGAACGCTTGGTGGCGCTCGGCGCCATGTACCATTGGTCGGCTTTGACATCGCTGGTGGCGGGTTGGTCCATTTGGCTCGTGCGCGCGAAGGCAAGCACGCGTTCCTTTTGGGGTGACTTCAAACTTCTCGCCAAACCCGTGTTCCTCTACGCCCTTCTCGCCACAGGATCCGTGTATTTGTGGAATCACGTCATCGCACGCGAATCCACTGAATTGCGCAAAGCCCTGAGGTCGGCCCAAATTGAGGAGCACACCGCCTCAGATGAAGCTTACGCGGTCTTGGTGGCCCAACAACCGCCTGAACAGCAAGCCAACTACCCGGCACGTGAGACCTACAGGGAACAAGCCATTTCCCAAGTCGAATGGATGCTCTCCGGCGGAGTGACCGTGGTCCTTTCCTTGTTGATGTACCTCTTCGCGTCCCTCATCTTGGTGTTGTGTGGCACGTTGCTGTTGCATCAGATTTGGGGAGTTGCGACGTTGGGATGATGTAACTTCGCACGAGATGACGCGCATCTTCTCCCCTTTTTGGATTCTGGCGGTTTTCGCGACATGCCTGTCAAGCACGGCTTTGGCTCAAGGCAATGGGCGCAAGAATTTGGCCAATTTTGATGCACGACCCTACCACTTTGGGTTCATCTTGTCTGGCAACCAAAGCGACTTCAACTTTGCCATCGCTGACAGCCTCGCCGACGACTTCCGAGGCGTGGCCAACGTGCCGCAGGCCGGATTCAACATGCACCTGATGGCGTCTTACACCATCACGCGCCACCTGCGTGTTCGATTCGTGCCAGGATTGAGTTTCCAGGACCGCGGATTGAGCTACGTCTTTGAAGGCCAAAGCGACGTCGTCAAGCGCACCGAAGCCGTCAACTTGGACATTCCCCTGCTTCTGAAGTGGCGCACGGACCGGGTGAACAATTTCGCGGCTTACGCAGTGGGCGGAATCAAGTATGCGCGTGACTTCCAATCTCAAGAAGACGTCAACCAGCAACTCCAGACGGACAACATCCTTCGCCTCAAGTCAGGCAACCTGGCCGCAGACGTTGGGGCTGGTGTCGACATCTTCCTCCCCTTCTTCAAACTGTCCATCCAAGCCACCACGGAGCATGGGTTGCTCAATGTGCTTATCCCGGACGACAGCAATTACGCCAACCCCCTCGAGTTTTTAAAAACGCGAAGCTTCGTGCTCTCCTTCTGTTTCGAAGGGTAAGGCGCTCACCTCATGGAAGACACCTACCGCACGTTGAAGGGCCCCTGCGAGGGTTTGTTCAAAGCGAAGGGTTCCAAGCATTTTGGGTACGGCTTTCCCCTTGTTTCCGAAGACGAGGTCAAAACCCACCTCGAAGCCCTGAAGAAGGAACATCACGCCGCTCGGCATGTCGCGTATGCCTGGATGCTGGGTTTTGACGGCACGATGTACCGATCCAGCGACGACGGCGAACCCAGCAACAGTGCGGGACCTCCCATCCTCGGGGTCATTCGGGCCAACGACTTGACGCACGTGCTGTTTGCCGTCGTGCGGTATTTTGGGGGAACCAAACTCGGGGTTGGCGGCCTCATCGAAGCCTACCGGGAAGGCGCTGCCGAAGCCTTGAACAACGGGGTGGTCGTCGAACGCATCCGCACGCAACGGCTCCGCATCTCCTTTGCATACGAAAACATGGGGGTCGTCATGGGCTTGATCAAACGGTGGGAACTCGAACCTGCCGCCACCGACTTTCAACTGTCCTGTTCCGTGGATGTCGACGTTCGCCTCGCTCAAGTGGAAGGCTTCATGGTGGCCGTTGAAGACACCCGGATCGCGGAAATCTCCGCCCTCTGAATCAGGATTTGCGAACGAGGTACACCCACCTCTCTTCACCGAGGCTGCATCGCTTAAAAAGCTCTTCACCGAGCAATTTCATCATGTCCAACACGTCCACGTCAAAGCCGGCTTCGCGCAAGCGCATGGGGTAATCCTCATGCCCGTACAAACGGACGTGGTCTTGTTGCCAGTAAAGACGTTCCCGCTCCATTGGGTCCGTCACGTTGGGGTCTTCTGCGGTGTTGGGGTCGCTGTAATTGATGGGCACTTGAAAAATGCCCCAACCTCCTGGCTTCATGACGCGGTGAAACTCACGCATCACCCTTCGGTCGTCCGCGACGTGCTCAAGCAGGTGATTGGCCATGACCACATCAAATGAATGGTCTTCAAAGGGCACATCGTGGCAATCAAAATGGTGATCTGCCCAAGGGCTGTTCAAATCCCCCGTGACGTAGTCCAAGTTGCTTTGCTTCTTGAACCGAGTCAAGTAGCAATATTCTGGAGCGAGGTGAAGCATGCGCAACGGAGCCTCGAAAAAATTCGTCTCCCGCTTCATGTACGCCCAAACCGCGCGGTGGCGCTCCAAACTCAGGCTGTGCGGAGCAAGCGCATTGGGGCGGCTTCGGACCCGTCCGTAGGGAAGCATCTTTCGGTACGACTTCCCCGTGATGGGATCCTCAAACCTCGAGCCTGAGTAGGCCCACGCCACGGTCTGCAACGCCAAATGTGCGCCGCGTTGCAGCACTGTCCGGGGGACCCATCGGGTCAACACGCTCACCAATCCCATGGCCTAAAAATAAGGCGGGACCCGCAGGCCCCGCCGAATTTATTCCATGTCGTTGAAGATGACTCAGTTCACCATCACAGCACGGTGCTCCATGCCTTGGGAAGTGCTGACCCGAATTGCGTACCAGCCGGCTGGCCACGATGCCGTCAGCTGCCCTTCCCACGTGCCTTCCGACACGATGCGGCCTTGGGCATCCACCACGTGGTAGCTTGTGCCAAGATCGATGCCAGGCAATGTCAACGTGCTTCCAACATTCACAGGGTTGGGCACAGCCGTCCACGGGTTGCTCACTTCATCTTCGAGCCCCACGGTGCCCGCAACCGTCACGGTGACACCAACGCGGTCCGACACGCATTCGATGGGCTTAGGTTCAGCCACCCAGGCGTAGAAGAAGTAGTAGTACTCCAAGCTCGGTCCCGCCGTGCTGTTGGTGATGCTCAGCAAATCGCCCACCGCGTAGGGGTAATTGAGCGACGAATTCGTGCCCTCACGCCACAACTGGGGATCTTCCGTAGTGCAGCGCAATCCGTAGTTCGTGCCTGGCTCAATGTCCCAGTTCAGGTTGAGCACGTACATGCCATCCGTCACATTCGCCGTGGTGCTCTCGAGCACGATGCCAAACTCGTCAATCAATTCGAACGAGCGCTCGTAGGTTCCGTTGGCAAACAACGTGACGCTCACCAAGCGAGATGATTCAAGCACATCGAATTCCAGCCAGCGCTGGCTGTTGCTGTGATAAGCACCGTCGTTTTGGTTGAGCAGCTCCCCTCCGATTTCAATCTCGCCGCCCGTGACGCGAACGTCTTCCGCCCAGAACGTCGTCGTGACGTCGACCTGAGGTGAAAAATTGTTGCCCTGTGCGAGCAGGTTGCCACCGGTGGACCAATCGTACCAACGGATGTTTTCCCCTGTCGCAAAGAGGTCCACGGTCGCGGGCGCGTCCAGGGTGATGTCGTCACTGACTTCAGGATTGCTCAATGGCGCTTCGTAGACTTCCACAAACAAGGTGTCAGAAGTGCCTGCGTTTCCGCAGATGTCCACGCTGTAGACCGCGTACGCCCCTGCTTCGGTGACGTCAATGTTTTGGGTTTCTTCTCCCGTGGACCACGTGTAGTTGTCCGCATTCGAAGCTGTCAACGTCAACACAGAACCGTCACACAAATCCGAATCTCCATCCAGTGCAATGCTTGGCGCATTGCCTTCAATGAGAACCAAGCTCACCGTGTTGGAGAAACCAGCACATCCCGCGTTGTCATACACCAAAACCGAGTAGTTGCCTCCCTCACCCACGTCGATGCTCTCTGTGACCGCGTTGGTGGACCACTCGTAAGCCGCAAAACCAGCTGGTGCCGTCAACGTGACCGATTCGCCTGGGCAGAATTCCACCGCAGAGGCCGTGATGGCCACGTCCACCGTGCAGGGCACTTCAAGAACGGTGTGGTACTGATCGATTTCAGGGTTGTCAATCACCGTCTCCATGCCGCTGGGCCACTTGATGGTGGCCTGATCCACGCTCGTCGACGTTCCCAAACCGAAGTGGCACGTAAATGCGCAGGTGATGCCATAGCTCTCACCAGCGCGGACTTCTCGGATTTGCGTACCAAAGTCGCCCGTCAACACCACCTTTGCTCCCACCGCGTCCATGTTGGATTGAAATCCTTCAAGCTCGAACGTGATCCAGTGGTTGTCGTTGCCGTCGTTCACCCAAAGCACATCTGGGTTGGCGTTGTCAGGGCTGATGTAACCGTCGCCATAGCTGGCGTACACATCCACTTGCCCATCCCGATTCATGTCCCCAAACGCGAAGCTGTGCATCGTGTCGTTGTTGGGGAAGGTGTTGGGCACCTGCGTGAAGGTTTGGTCTCCGTTGTTGTGGTAATAGGCGTGAGTGCCCCCAGAATAAATCAAATCCACGTATCCGTCGTTGTCGAAGTCCTCCATCTTGGCCTGCAAGAAAAACCCTGTCACATCCAAGCCGCTGCCGGCCGTGATGTTGTTGAAGTAGCCGTTGCCGTCGTTCTCCATCAGGTACAGCGTCGTGCTGTGGTTGGTCACGAGGCAATCGAAGTCGCCGTCGTTGTCGATGTCCGCAAAGTCCACCGTCCAACTCTGCTCGTAGAACACCAATCCACGGTCCAAAGCTTCTTCTGTCCAACCGCCGTTCCCGTCGTTCACCCACAGCTGGTTCACGCGACGGGGATCTTGAGGGTCATTGACGAACTGGCGGCACTTGGCGATGAAGAGGTCGATGTCTCCGTCGTTGTCAAAATCGCTCCACACCGTGCCGTAGTTGCCGCTGTGGTCCGTGTTGGGGTAAGCGCTGTAGTCGTAGTCGGTCAAGTCGATCAATGCAGGGGCTGGCGTGAGTGTAGCTCCGTTTCCTCCGCCCCGCCACATGCGGCTGAGTGCGTCGTCGTGGCACCCAAAGACGTCGAGGTCGCCGTCGTTGTCGATGTCCGCGAAGTTGCAGGCCTGCATGAACATGCTTCCGTCTTCGAGTTCCATGCTCATGGAGACGCCCGGGGACGTGATGTGCTGCACGTGGACACCGTCGTAGGCACCTCCGCTGAACACGTCCTTGTGGCCGTCGTTGTCAAAATCGGCCACGCACATGCCCCACTGGCCGTTGCCGCTCACCGCACCAAGGTCGTATGCGTTGAACGTGCCTTGCGCCGTTTGGTAAAGGGTGTGCAAAGTGTTGCTTTGGTCGAGAACGACCAGGTCGTCGTAACCGTCACCGTCGAGGTCGGTGAATCCCACACAACCGCCGCTGTGGTACTCTTGCGGCAAGAGGACGTTGGTGTTGGTGAAGGTTTGGGCTTGGAGCGCGCCAAAGGCGGCCAAGGTGAGCACCGCCAGGGCCGTGCGAGGGGGCAACAGATTCATGGGTTTCAGATTCTTGGTTGAGACCAGGGTCCGGCAAGTTAACACACCATACGTGTTTGAAGTTGCATGCGTTGGTGAAACGTACCTTTGCAGGCATGGCCTCCGGACGTAAAGCAGCCTTTCACACTTTGGGATGCAAGCTGAATTTCAGCGAGACCTCCACCCTGGCCCGCCAGCTCGGCGAGGCCGGGTATGCACGCGTCCATTTGGACGATGCACCTGATGTGGTGGTGATCAACACCTGCAGCGTCACGGACCACGCCGACGCCAAGTGCCGAAACGCTGTGCGCCGCGCCATGCAGAGCAACCCAGAGGCTTTTGTCGTGGTCGTGGGGTGTTATGCGCAGCTGAAGCCCTCAGAAATCACTCTAATCGAAGGCGTGGACCTCGTTCTTGGAGCTGGCGAGAAATTCAACCTCGTGGAGCACCTCGAAGGCGCGAGCAAGGGCGAAGAAGCCCGGGCGCTGGCGGGCGAAATCAAGGAAGTCCGCGATTTCGTTCCTGGATTTTCAAGCGGCGACCGGACGCGCACCTTCTTGAAAGTCCAAGACGGCTGCAACTACTTCTGTGCGTTCTGCACCATCCCGCTCGCTCGAGGACGGTCGCGCAGCGCCACTGTCGCCGACACCGTACGCGAAGCCCAAAAGGCCGTCGCCGCCGGTGCGAAGGAAATCGTCTTGACAGGGGTGAACATTGGGGATTTTGGAACGGCGCATGGAGAAACGCTGCTCGACCTCATTCAGGCCCTCGACGGCCTCGACGGCGTCACGCGGTTCCGCATCTCCTCCATCGAGCCCAATTTGCTGACCGATGAGATCATCGCGTTTGTAGGCCAATCCGAACGGTTTCAACCCCACTTCCACATTCCGCTGCAGTCCGGGTCGGACAACATCCTTTCTGCCATGCGCCGCCGATACCGCACAGAGCTGTACCGGAACCGCATTGCTCGCATCCGCGAATTGATGCCGGAGGCCAGCATCGGCGTGGACGTCATAGTGGGATTTCCAGGCGAAACTGACGAGGAGTTCATGACGACTGTTGATTTCATTAAATCACTTGAAATCAGCTATCTGCATGTTTTCACATACAGTGAACGTCCAAATACGACCGCACTGCGCATCGACGATGTCGTGCCCGTCCCAGTGAGGAAGGAACGCAACAAGACGCTGCGCAACTTGAGCCTCAAAGCGCAGCGGGCTCAGTACGAGGCCAACTTGGGAAAAACCGTCGAGGTGTTGTTCGAAGACGCGGAAGAAGACGGACTGCGCATGGGGTATACCTCCAATTACGTGCGGGTTGCTGTGCCTTCGGCCGAAGTGGAAGGCAACGTGGTTCGGGCCGTGTCGCTCAAGCGAATCGACCCGTTGGGCTGGGTGCATGGAACCTTGGTTTGACCTGACGTAGCTTCGCATCCATGTACCCCAACCTGTATTTCGCCTTTCTTGACTTGCTTGGTTGGGACCTCCCCGCCCTGAAGCTGATCAACAGCTTTGGGTTTTTCGTGGCCCTGGCCTTCCTCGCGGCCCACGCCTTGCTGAAAGGTGAACTGAAAAGGCTCGCTGCGTTGGGACACTTCAAAGCCCAAACCACCACCGTCACGGTTGGCATGCCACCCCATCCCCTCGACCTGGGCCTTCAAGCGATCCTGGGATTCGTGCTGGGGTGGAAAGTGTTGTACTTGGTGATCAACGCAGGCGAAATCTTCAAGGGAGCCGGACTGCCCCAAGCTCACCTCTTCAGTTCGGAAGGGAACGTCACGTGGGGCATCCTCTCCGCGGTGATCTTGACGGGTTGGCGGTATTGGGAAGTGCACCGGGAGCGCCTTCCGGAGCCCAAGGAGATCACCCAAAGCGTGCCTCCTGAAGCGCTCGTCGGAGGCATCACCGCCGCCGCCGCCATTGGAGGCATCGCAGGAGCCAAGTTCTTTCACCTGCTCGAATACCCGGACGAATTTGTTGCGTTTCTGAAAGCACCTAGCCTCAATGCGTTCCTAGGTGGACTCACCATCTACGGAGGCCTCATCGTAGGTGGGGTGGCGGTTTACCTGTTCGCGCGTCGCAACGGCATGAATTTCCTGCGCTTGGCCGATGCCACATCTCCAGGCCTGCTTCTTGGGTATGGAATCGGTCGCCTGGGATGCCAAATCAGCGGCGACGGCGACTGGGGCATCCCCAACCCGTCCCCCAAGCCCGGGTGGTTGTCGTGGGCTCCGGACTGGGTTTGGGCGTACGCCTACCCCAACAACGTCAACGCCGTGTACGGACCACGATCCGCAGGTTACACAGGCAAACTCATCGACCCCACAACGCAACCTTGGCCCGCCTTTGAAGGCTACGGCACCTACCTCGACCCTGCCGTCTTTCCGACGCCGATCTACGAAACCACTGCCGCGGTGCTTGGGTTTGCCCTGCTGTGGGCGTTCCGAACGCGTTGGAAAACCCCGGGCAAGGTGTTTGCGGCCTACTTGATGTTCAACGGGTTCGAACGCTTTTGGGTCGAGAAAATCCGAGTGAATGCCACGTTTGACTTTCTCGGGATGAGCATGACCCAGGCCGAGTTGATCTCCGTGTGCACCTTCCTCGCAGGGGTGGTCTTGTGGGTTTGGACGAGCAAGCGCCACGATTCGCACTGACCCGTTCAACGTTTGAGGCGTAGGTTCGTCCAAACCTCAGCATGCATCTCCCTCCCGGGCATTCTTCCGACCGCGATCTTGTCGAGGCCTTGCGCCATTCCGCCACTCGCGAGCGTGCCTTTCGGGACGTGTTTCGCGCCTGGCAAGCCCCTTTGTATGGGCATCTGAGGCGCATGCTCGGAAACCACGAGGACGCGGCGGACGCCATGCAGGATGCCTTTGTCAAATTCCTTCGAAACGTCGACGGCTTTCGAGGGGACAGCGCGCTCTACTCGTGGCTCCACACCATCGCCAACCGCACCGCGCTCGATGCCTTGCGCAAACGGCAACGCGAACGGGACCGTTGGGGGGACGTGACCCTGGACCGAGGAGAGCTCTCGACGGCAGGACCCTCGGACGTTCTCGAGCCCGCCGACGACCACGCCTGGAACGAATGGCACGGCCACGACACCTGGAACGAAGAATCTGCCCTTCGCATCCTGATGGAGGCCGTGGCCGCGTTGCCCGACAGGCAGCGCGCGGTGTTTGTCCTTCGCTACTTTGAAGCCATGCCCTACCGAGAGATGGCCCAAGCCATGGGGGTTACCGAAAGCACGCTCAAAACCCTCTACCATCACGCCAAGTCCAAACTTCGCTCCGCGCTGGCCTCGTGACCAACCTCTTCAACCTTTTGACCTTGCCCTCGTCCAATTCACACGTGACCACGAAAGACACATACCACGAGCCCCAAGCTGACCCCAAGCTGACCTCACGCTGGAACGAGGGCTTCGACGTGCCCGATTCGTTTTGGGCGAAGGCTGAAGAGGCTGCCATCCAGGAGGCACGCATCCGCCCGAGACGTCGCCTGCCATTCTATCCTTGGGGGATGGTGGCTGCGGCATGCTTGGCTGGATCCGCACTCCTCGGCACATGGATTTTTCCTCCCGACACCCTCGAATGCGTGACGTTCGCCTGCCTCTGGGAATCGCAAGCCGAACTCCCGCTCACCGAGGACGAGCTCGAAGTGCTTGACCGTTGGGAATCCGGCTACGACGACTTCCTGTTTGACTCAAATTCCTTTTGATGAGATCCTTCTCCCTCCTCACCCTGCTCTGCCTTGGCCTGTTCTCCGCAGTCCTGGCGCAACCCGGCCCGTCGCGTGTAACCTCTGAACGCATGGAGGCCTTGCGCATCGCGTTCATGACCGAACGTCTTTCTTTGACGCCTGACGAAAGCAAGGCGTTTTGGCCCATGCACGAGGGCTTTGAAGCCCAAATGGAGACCCAGCGCGAAGCCATGCGAACCTTAAAAGATGCCTTCGACGCAGCAAGCGCATCCGATGCCGAGCTGCAGAAGTTTGTCCATGACCTCGCCGAGCAGCGCAAAAGCATGGTGGATTTGGAGTCCGAGCATGTGCTAGCGGTGGCCGAATTGCTCGGCGCCGAACGCGCGTTGAAGTTGCCCGAAATGAAGCGCGAACTGGCTCGGAACATCCGCGAACGGATGGATGCGACCAACCGCAAGGGCCCTCCCGGACCCCGTCAAGGCCATTCACCACGAAGCACGCGGAGCCCCCGGATGGAGTGAATCGACCTCACCCCTTGACGGGCTGAAACGTCAGGCAAACGCCGTTGATGCAGTAACGCGTGCCCGTTTCCGCAGGGCCGTCAGGAAAGACGTGACCGAGGTGGCTGTCGCACCCCGAGCAACGCACTTCAATGCGCACCATGCCGTGAGAGCGGTCGACAATTTGGGTGATGTTCGCTCCAGGGGCTTCGCGATCGAAGCTGGGCCAACCGCATCCCGCGTTGAATTTGGAATGGCTTTCAAAGAGCTCTTTGCCGCAGCCCTTGCAGGCGTAGACTCCGTCTCGCCATTCGGCATTGAGCTCGCTGGTGTGGGGGCGTTCCGTCCCGTTTTCACGCAAAACACGATGTTCCTCTTCTGTCAACATCGACCGCCAATCTTCGGCGGAGCGATTCATGAGGACTTGTTGCCGCCTCCGGACTGAGGACCGCGCCCTCCCGGCTTGCCCTTTCGGTGGAAACTGCGTTGCCCGCCTCCGGACTTCCCAGTGCCACCTGAGCGACCGTGACCACCTGGCTTCCCGCCACCTCGGTGCCCTCCCGAACCGCTGCCACCACCCTGTCCTCGGCCACGTCCCCCTCCGCCACGAGAGCCTGACGACTTGGGGTCGTAGGATGGGGCCGCCCCAAGAGCATCTGGAACCTTGAGCTTGGGCACTTCCTTTTCAATGAGTTTTTCAATGTTCCCAAACCTGCGCATGTCGTCGGGCGTCACCAAAGTGATGGCCTCTCCTTTGCGCTCTGCACGTGCAGTTCGGCCAATGCGGTGCACGTAATCTTCCTCGTTGGGCGGCACGTCGTAATTGACGACGAGTTCGATGCTGTCAATGTCGATGCCTCGAGACACCACGTCCGTGGCCACGAGGATGGGAAGCTTTTGTTGACGGAAGGCCAACATCACTTCTTCGCGTTCCGATTGCTCGAGGTCGCTGGACATCCGATCGCAGGTGATGCCTGCCTTGCGAAGAGCCCGAACCACCTGGCCCACAGTTCGCTTGCGCGAGGTAAATACAATGCCGCTCTTGACGTTGCGCTCCTTGAGCACCTCGACGAGAACCGCATCCTTTTGGTGGTCAAACAAGACGTACGCCCCTTGTTTCACCTTCGCCGCGGGTTTGCTGAGCGCGAGCTGCACCGTCACAGGGTCACGCAACAGGTCGTGCGCCAACGTGCGCATGCGGTCCGGCATGGTGGCCGAGAAAAGCAAGGTTTGGCGTTCTTTCCGACAATGGGAGGCAATCCGCATGATGTCCTGATGGAACCCCATGTCCAGCATGCGGTCCGCTTCATCGAGAATCAACACCTCCAGCGACGACAAGTCCACGTAGCCCAACGTCAGGTGAGACAACATGCGCCCCGGGGTGACGACGATGATGTCTGCCCCTTGGGTCAAGGCTGTTTTTTCCTGCGCAAACTCCTTCCCCGTGCCCCCTCCATAGATGGCGAGGGACGTGATGCCCGTGTAATAGGCAAAGCCTTGAGCAGCCTGGTCGATTTGTATGGCGAGTTCACGCGTTGGGACCACAATCAGGGCCTTGACCTTGCCGTCGCTGGGCGTGTCCATGATGCGATCCATGGTCGGCAGCAAAAACGCGGCTGTTTTGCCGGTCCCCGTTTGGGCGATGCCTAGGATGTCCTTCTTCTTCAGCGCATGAGGAATGGCTTCTCCTTGAATCGGGGTCGCCGTTTCAAAGCCCATGGACCAAAGTCCGTCTTCAATGTCTGGGTGCAAATCGAGCTCGTCAAACCGAACTCGCTTCTCGGCAGGCTTTTCGCCTGCACCTTCCGCGTGTTGTTCTTCCACGTCCCGAAAGTACGGCGGAATCGTTCGTCCCTCGCGTATGTTTGTTTTTCTAGGCTTTGCCCAACTGTTGAATGTCATGAGTTACTGCCCCCCCATCGCCAAAGCGATCCGCCCCCTACTCGCAAGCCTCTTTGCTAGCCTACTTGGTCTTGGACACCTTGGCGCCACTCACTTGGTAGGAGGGGATTTCTACTACGTGCATCTTGGCGGAGACCAATACCAAATCACACTCAAGGTTTACCGCGACTGCAGCCCTGCCAACGTCAACGGAACAGGGTTTGACGACCAGGTTGTCATTGGACAATGGGACGGCACAGGACTCATCACGTCAGCCGATGTCGTGACCATTCCCTTGACCTTCTCCAACGTCACCAACATTCCTGTCGAAATGGGGAATCCGTGTGGAACACCTCCGCCTGAATTGTGCATTGAGCAGGCCGTGTACACCACCACAGTGACCTTGCCCCCCAACGCGTACGGCTGGGATTTGGTGTACCAACGGTGCTGCCGAAACCCCACCATCGTCAACCTCGACGACTTCGGGGGAACGGAAAATGCAGGCATGACCCTGGACATTCACATCCCTGGAACCGACATCACCACAGAGAGCAACAGCAGCCCCGCGTTTCAAGAGTTGCCACCCGTGGCGCTTTGTTCCAACCTGCCTTTTGTTTGGGATCACAGCGCTGTGGATTCGGATGGCGACGAACTTGTCTATTCGTTGTGCGCTCCCCTTCAAGGCGCGGACGCGGCCAATGCTCAACCCAACCCTCCTTCCACGCCTCCTTACGTCCCTGTACCGTACATGCCGGGATTCACCTGGGACAACCCCATCACGGCGGACCCCGCCATGGTCATTGATTCCCAAACAGGGCAACTCTCCTGCACCCCCACCGTGCCCGGGCAATACGCCATTGGCATCTGCGTGGAGGAGTACCGAGACGGGACCTTGCTCAGCACCGTGCGCCGCGATTTTCAATTCAACGTGACGACGTGTGAACCGACGGAGATGGTCTTGGAAGCGGATGCCGTTCCCTTTGCTGCCGGGGGCTTGACAAGTTTGGTTTCATACAACGAGGCGCTAGGGTTGCCAGCCGTATTCAGCTACCCCAATGGCGAATCGTTTCCGATGGCTGCTTGGATTGCCGACAACAGCACGCCCATCGTGGTGGATGGACAAACCATGGTCATCGATGCCGTGGTGATAGAGGGATGCAACGACGCCCGGTTCACAATTTTCCGACCAGAATCAGAAGCCGCATTCTTGGACACCACCTACCTCACCCTGACAGGCACGGCTTCAGACGGCCTTGACTTCTCCGAAGATTTCTACGAAGTGATCATGCTGGCCGATTCCATCTCCAGCGACATCGAGCTCGGCCTTGTGGACGACAATGTGGACGAAGGTGTAGAGCACTTGCTCATTGAATGCGTCTACGTCAATGCGTGCGATCAAGTGTCGTCGACGCTGGCTCGTGTGGTCATTTTGGACCCTTTGCCTATCGTGGCCACACCCGCCCCCCTTTCGTGCCTCGATGCGAATGGAAACCAAACCCTCGGTTACGAGAACATCTCCGGATATGGTCCCTTCCACTACACTTGGGACGGAAACGACTGGAACAACGCTTCTCACCCTCCGAGCGAATGGACTGTGAGCTTTGACTCGTTGTTCCATTTCTTGGATGCCTCAGGAGAGCTGCAGCACGAAACGGTCGTCGAATTGGTCGTCGAAGATCAATGCGGGAACGTCACAAACCACCTCATCCCCGTGCTGCACCCCGTGTCCATTGACGCAGAACTGTGTCCCTTGACGGACATCCCCTTCCCCGCCTATAACGACGACATCCCAGTGGCCGACGTACTGTATGGAGGAATTTCCATTTTGAATGAGCCTGCAAGCGGCGTTCCACTTGTGGCGCACGCCTCACTGGCTGGAAGCCATTGGAAGTTAAGTGGGCTCGAAGCGCTGGACACGCCCAACGCCTGGGAAGAAATCCTGACGATCGTGGACTCCTGCGGTTTTGAAACGCAGTCCTTGGTCCGAATCCGAGATTGCGGCATCCCCAACGTCTTCACTCCGGACAACCTGTCTGGAAACAACGTGTTCCGCGTCCGGGGGCTTTCCGGCATGAGCGGGACGCGCCTGATGATGTTCAACCGGTATGGGACGTTGATCTGGAGTGACGAGACGAAGCTCGACTCCGAGTCCCAATTGGTTTGGGATGGATCCTACCTCAACGACGATCCTGCCCCGGAAGGCCATTACCAATGGGTGCTCCAACGCCCCAACGGCGAACACGAACACGGCAGCCTGCACCTTTTCAGGGCTCAATAGAATACAACCTTTCAGGCCTTTCCAACGTTACTCTTGGTGCGGACGTACTTTGTAGCGTCATTCGACATGGTTGAATTCAAGTTCATCGGCTCTTTGAAAAAAAGCCTAACCCAAATTCTGGCTGCCCTTGCAGTCGGATTGTGGTGCAGCACCGGCTGGGCCACGCACCTCGTGGGTGGGGAGATTTACTACACTCACCTGGGGGGAAACCAGTACCTCGTGACGCTCAAAGTGTACCGGGATTGCGGTCCGGCAAACACGCTCGGAACCGACTTCGACGACCAAGTTTACATTGGCATGTGGGATGGGACGGGGAACATCAACGACAACGACGTCTTGACCATTCCGTTGACGTCTTCCAACGTGAGCAACGTTCCTGTTGTTCTGGGAAACCCCTGTGGAACGCCGCCGCCGGAACTTTGCATTGAGCAAGCGATTTACTCAGCGCAAGTGACGCTTCCTCCGAACGCTTACGGCTGGGATTTGGTTTGGCAGCGCTGTTGCCGAAACCCTTCCATCAGCAACCTCCAAAACTTCGGCGGCACTGAAAATCCCGGGGCCACACTGGTGACCCACGTGCCGGGCACCAACTTGCCCAATCAGGCCTACGAAAACAGTTCGCCCGTCTTCCAAGAACTCCCACCTGTCGCCGTTTGCGCCAATTTCGAGTTCCAGTGGAATCACACGGCCATAGACCCTGATGGGGATCAGCTGGTGTACTCGTTTTGCGCGCCCCTGGACGGAGGGGGCACTGGAAATGGGAACCTGAACAGCCCTGTACCCAACCCACCCGCAACGCCTCCCTACCAAGAGGTGGAATACATGCCTGGCTTCAGCGCGACGTACCCCATCACCTCGAATCCTGCGATGGAAATCGACCCAGTGACAGGCATCATCACCGGGATGCCTACAGCTGTCGGCCAATACGCGATTGGCATCTGCGTGTCCGAATACCGGGACGGCGAATTGCTCAGCACGACCATGCGGGACTTTCAATTCAACGTCACGCTCTGCAACCCCAACATTGAATCCGTGGTGGCCGACCAGACGGCCGCACAGTTCTGCATTGGTGAGACCATCACGCTGGACAACAACTCGGTCAACGGCACGAGTTACGATTGGGACTTCGGTGTTCCAGGAATCACGACGGACGTGAGCACCGACTTCGAACCAACCTACACATGGCCGGAGCCCGGTGATTTCGTCGTGACTTTGATTGTCAACCCCGGCTGGCCCTGCGCAGACACGTCTGAGGTGCTCTACCAAGTTTACCAACCCCTCGAACCGGTGATCGTTGTCGACGGCTTCAGTTGCGAAGACGGCGAGGAAGTGTTTGATTTTGTGGTGGAGGGGAACATCGACGGCAGCGCCACCATGCTCTGGGACTTTGGTGTCGGAGTTCCGTCGCTCGCCGACATCCCCAATCCTGGCGGCATTTCGTTTGGCAATGCGGAGAACTGGGACGCCACGGTCACGGTCAACAACCACGGCTGCACGTCAGATGCTGACTTCACGTGGAGCGCACCTCCCGACCCGGTGGCCGCCGTGGAAGATCAGTACCAATTCTGCACGGGATTGACCTTCGACTTCACCAACCTCTCGTCAGGCGCCGACGCCTACGTCTGGGATTTTGGTGACGGTGCAGGCGGAATCCCCTCGGGCAACAGCACCGACCCCAACCCCACCTACACCTTCCCGGATACGGGGATTTACGTCATCACCTTGACCGCTGCCGCCGATTTCACATGCCCAGATGTCACCACGGCTCAGGTTGAAATCCAATTT
>Ga0209037_1000034_pt1 | contig 43647 bp, 60 predicted proteins | sample SaaInl25SG_5_DNA_FD_188225 | JGI IMG/M metagenome (GOLD analysis project Ga0209037, IMG submission 188225) | Marine microbial communities from expanding oxygen minimum zones in the Saanich Inlet - ESP_125SG_5_DNA (SPAdes) (version 2) | ecosystem: Environmental > Aquatic > Marine > Intertidal...
GTGTGGCGGTGGGGCGCGGCGGGTTCTGCGGGTTACTGCGTTGCACGCGCTCTGCGTTGGCGTACTCACCCAGCAACATGCCGCCCTCGATGGCGTCTTTCACTTTGTTCTTAGCCGCTTGGGTCAGATCGTTCCAGTCGCGCTGCACGTTGCGCTTGGCGGCCTCGTTCAGATCGCGCGTGCCTTTGATCACCCAGCCACCAAGGTTGAACACAGTTTCCCGCTCGCCGTCGCTGGCGCTGTCCCATGCCGTTGCCGGGTCTTGGTTGGGAAGATCGGCCATAGGCCGCTCCGGCATGACGCCGGGCGTTTCCTGCGACAAGTTGGCCTCGTCCCATCCTCGATACCAGCCATTTGCGGCGGCTGCGTCGGTCGGGTCGATATAGCTCGGCAGACGGCGCGGCACATCGCGCGCAAAATCCGCCCGGCCTTGTCGGCGGGCCTCGGTCTCATTGCCCTCAAACTGGTCGCGGGTCGGCTCCGGCGCGGGCGTTCCCGTTCCCTCTTGGGTGTCGGGAACGTCGGGAACATCGGCTTCCGGCTCTTCACCGAACACGTCATCGAAGGCTGCGTTCAGGATGTCGTCGGCGGATTGCTCAGAAGGTTGCGACGGGGCATTCGCTTCTTCATCCAGCGCCTTTGCAGCCTCTTCGGCCTGCGCTTGTGTGTCGCGCAAATACTGCTCAGCCTCCTGCACAAGCTCTTCACTGACCGGCCTGCGTCCATCGACCATAAACTTGCTGTAGGCGGCATTGTCGTTGATCGCGCCTGCCCGCACCCGTGCCCGGCGCAGCATGATCTTGGCCGCGCCCTGATCCTCGGCGCGCGTCTCACCGTCAGGGACGCCTCCCGGAAGGTCAGACTTTCCTTGCGCGGCTTGATTTTCGGGCCGTTTTGCGACTGCCCGCTGAGCTTTCTCAAGCGCGTTCTTAACCGCTTCGGTGCGCGACACGTCGCTCCACCCATCATAAACCGCCCAAGAATGCGGTTTGCTTGTGGTCACGATAACGCGCACGCTCGGCCACGGACGGGCCATTTCCTCGGCCTGCTGCTTGGTCAGGCGGCTGTAGGAGGTGACGCTGTAGCCTTCGGGCATCTTCGGGTCATTGTCTCTCGTTTCGTCAATGTCGCCCCAATTCGGCTTTTTGGGCTTCTGTGTGTCTTGAGGCGCCGGTTGTGCGGTGTCTGCGGGCCGCATCCTCTCGTGCATGCGACCAATCTTGTCGGCCAACTCGCGCGGTGTGATGTCCGCGTCCGCAAACTCGTTCGTGCCGGTGCCGTATGGCTTGTCGTTCTGGTTGATCCGCCACATGACGGTCAGACCGCCACGGCGAGACATCGCAGTTTGACCGATGCTCAGATATGCACCGCGCGCGCCCGGACCCTTTAGAAGCATGGAAACATCGCCGGAACCAGCAACGCCGCCCGCGTTCCACGTCACAGGGGTTGTGGTCTTGCCCCGCACTGTCGGGCGTTCGAACCCGTATTCATCCTGGAGGATCTTGGCGACCGATCGCGTAAACCGCATCGCGTCAGCTTTGAAGGCGTTTTTGATTGCGCTGTTGCGCCCGTCCTCGCTGGTGTCGTCGTCATAAGCGTTGATCTCAATGCCGGAATAATCCGCCATCGGCATGTCAGCGCCCTTGCCCGCGCGACGGGTAGGGAAAGAAACTTCCCCTACCCCTTGTTCTGGCGCAGAAGTTACTTCTTCTTGCCCCCCTTGCCCTTCGGCTTCGGCATTCCGTATCCCGGCATTAAGATCACCCCCTTCCGATGTTGTTTGGGCGCCTTGCGGCGCAATATTGTCGTCTGGGAACGCTTTCTTGCCATCGGCCCGCAGCTTTTCGACCAGATCGCGGCTCCAGGGGCCATCCCAGCGAGATTTTTCAAGATTGCTCTTTAGCGCATCGACGGTCATCTTGGTAATCCCACCCACGCGATCCTCGCCTTTTCCGTCGCTGAACCCTTGGGCGTAAGTTTTCGCCGCCTCCAGTGCGTTATCAAAGCCCAGCATGACCTTGTGTTCGTCAAAACCGCCTGTCTCGAGGTCCATCTGGTCGATCACCCAGACGTTCTCGGACGCCTCGTTGTCGCCCATGTAGAAGTCCACATGATCCCCGTCCGCGCCCTTGGTGCGCAGGATCCGGCCATAATGCGCGGGCATGGTGACGGACCACTCAACCGCGCCATCAGGTGTCTTCTTGCTTCGCTCGGTGCCCTTGCGGTTCTCGACGGAGAGCTTGAGCCCTTGCCAGTCGGCCTTGCCGGTCTTGTAGTTTTCGGCCTCTTTCTGGCCTTCGGTCGGCTGCTCTTCGGTCTCCTTCGCGGCTTCTGCCACGCTGCCGGGTGCGCCATCGCCCTCCGGCGAGAGCATAGCCGCGCCAATGAACACATCAAAACCGTTACCATCAACACCGCCGTCTGCGCGCACCTCGACTGTGCCTTGCCCAGACTTGCGGTCAATTTTCGCGATTGTACCCATGAATGTGCGCGGAGGGTCAAAGTCGTTGTTCGTCCACTGAACACGCATACCGTTCTTGAACTTACCAAGAGCGGCACGGTTTGCTGCAAAGCGTTCGTCAATCTCAGCGGTCGCACCAATGGCAGGCTGACCGTCAGACGCCACGCGCGTACCGGGCATAGAAATCGGTTCCTCACCATCGGGCAGGACGTTGACGCCGGGCTGTGTGCGCGTCGGGCGCTCCTGCGGCTCTTCCAGCGCGGGGGTGGCCCCTTGGGGGAGCCCACGGTTCGGGTCGGCCACCGGCGCCACCGGTGCGCCAGCCTGCGCCTGCGGGTCGATCTGTTCGGCCAGCTTCTCGCGCACGCGCTCCGAAAGCGCGTCCCATTCCTTGCCAGCGGCGCGACGGCCGGGCGCGTTCAGGTTGCCCTGTGCGTCCTTGAAGCCCACGCTTGCCAGCAATGCCTGACGCTGCTCCGGGGCCATTGCGCCCCATGCGGTGCCGTCCAGTTTCTTGACTGGTTCTTGATTTTGGGCCGGTGTGACCGCCGAACCGGCTTGTTCTGTTGGGGTTTCGCTTTTGACCGGCTCTTGATCGACGGCTTCACCCGGCGGCGGGACCGGCGCAATCGCCGCAGCTTCCTGCGCCAGCGCCTCCATCTGCATTTCTGCTTGGAAATCAGCGACGGCCTGCGCCACGGTTCCACCGAACCGGTCAATGCTGTTGGCAATCTCAGCGCGGTCTTCGGGTGTCGCCTCGATCTGCTGTTCTGACAGGTAGGTGTCCAACGCGCCTTGCAGGCGTTCTGCGCGCTGCTGCGGCGGCTCTGTGGTGTCGTCCAACGGCTCGAAATTGGCCGCTGGGTCGGCTTCTGCGTCTGCCCAGGCGGTTTCCGCAACGACATCGACGGGTGCGATCTGGATCCCGTCCTGTTCCATGCGCTCGCGGGTGATCAACGCAGGCTCGCCATTGACCTTGAGAGACACACCGGCCTCGTCTTCGCCTACGAACTCTGCATCGACAACCATGCCGTTCTTGAGTGTCACGCGCACCGGTTGCCCGGCTTGCGCGTTCATGGCCGGGAATGGCGCGTCAGGCTCCACCGGCTTCGGTGCGGCCTGTGCCGCGCGTGCGAGAACCCCCAGCGGCGGGCGGGCGGTCGGGTCACTGCCACTTGCGCCATCATCAGGACGCGGAAGCTGCGGGGCGGGCGAAGGAAGCGCAAGCGGTTCACCTGTGCTATCGCCCTGATCTGCTTGGCGCGACGGCAGCAGGCCGCGACCTGCACCAAACGCGCCACCACCAAGCGCGCCCAAGACAAACTCGCCAAATGTGCCTTCCATTTTATCGACTGGCAGGCCAGACGCCAATTCGGCGCCAGCGCGCGCGACATAACCCTCGGTTGCCTCTTGAACACCCTCTTCCAAAGCGCCGACTGCTGCGGTGCCCGCAACTCGCGTGCCAAGACCCTTGGACGCAAGGCCCGGCAATCCCTTTTGCACCATACGTCCAGTAATTGCGCCACCTGCACCCGCCACCGGGGCGGCAAAGACTGCGGCCAGCGAACCGGCGGCGTCCTTGACCTTTTCCTTGGCGGCTTCGGGTGTCATGCCCTTGGCGATCAGCTCGTTGTAGTAGCTGCTGTTGGCCTCAAGCTGTTCCGGCGTTGCCCGGTCCACGATGTCGCGGCCTGTCTGCGCCCCGGCGCCTGCGCCCTGCAAACCACCTACGGCAGCGCCGCCAACACCGCCAGTGAAAATACCAGCAATCACGACAGGGGCAAGCGAGCCTAGAACATCGGCTGTGAGAAGCGCGATCCCCTTTGGAGACACGTCGCCTTCGAACTCCCATGTGGAAGGCTCAAAAATCTTGCCCTTGGGTGTCGAATTGCGCACAGCGCGCTTGGCGTCGTCGGACATGCCGTCTTTGACGTTCTGCCCCCAGCCGCGCAGCGTGTCACCAACGGCGCGGCCTGCGGTCTCCGCCCAATCGGTAATGCCCGGGTTCCCGAACAGATCGTCCACATCGAGCAAGGTGCCTGCGCCTTCGGCAATCATGCCAACGCCGGTGATCGCGCCACCGGCCACGCTGCGCCCAAAGTCTTCGGCAAAACTATTGTCGTTGTTTTGACCGGAAGAGGCCCGTCCCTCGTCACCTCTTCCGGCCAAATCGACCGCCCGCTTGAGTGCATCCTCAACGGGCGCGTCGTCTCCGAAGATCGACCGCATCGCACCGGGGATGTCCTTCCCCGCGTCGATCTCCTGCTTCATCTTTTGGGCGAAATCTTGAGCGAGCGCCAGACTTTGTTCCTGGGCAACACCGGAGTCGCGAACAACGGTCTCGATCACGTTCCACGGAACGCCAGTCTCTACGGAAATGTCTTGGATTGTTTTGGGCTTTGGCGCTTCACCTGCAAGCGGCGCACCAGCTTGAATGTCCGCGAGACGTTCGGTGACGGATTGGCGATCACGCCGACCAAGACCCAGATCGTAAGATTCGTTGCCAGCCAAGACGGCCCCCTTTTCTGAAAGGTGGTTGCGTCCTTTGTGGCATCTTGCTCTTCAAAGGGGTTGTGCCGACCCTAGCAGATCATGCGGGTCGGCGGAAGTTCACTTTTCGCAGTCGGTTCCCACCAACTTATGCTGGCGCTCCCTGCTTCGAGAAAATCTGAGACAAGCGCGCCAGTCCCTTCGGCGTGATCATCAATTGCGCAACCGTCTTGTCCTCGCCGCTCTGGCTGTCGTGGTAGGTATGCGCACGATGTTCAAGGTAGCCCCGATTGCGCTTGTCCACATAGGCTTGCAGCGGGCCAATGCCGTTCTGACGAAACGCCCAGCCATTTGCTTCAAGCCACTTCGTGAATTTGCGTTCTGGCACGTCCAGCATCTTGGCGGCGATGCGCACATTGACCGCGCCTTCTGATGCGTCCAGCCGATCATACGCGATTGCCTTTGGGGAAAGTTCGGCCACGCGGCCTTCCGCCACCTGCGTCCGCTGCGCGTAGCTTGTTAGCAGGGGTAGCAACACACCGGGGTCGGACAGGTCAGCCATCGGAGCGGGCATTGGGTTGGGCCGCAACCGCTGCTCCATCGCGTTAAAGGCCGCGATGTATTTCTCCTTCCAGCGCGCCGCTTCCTTGCCAGTGAAGCCCATCGCAAGGAACGTAAAGCCGTCGCGGGTCATAGCATATTCTGTGCGGGTCTCACCCTTGACATCAAGATATTCGACGGGCGCAAAATTGCGCTCGTTGAAATCACCGGAACATTCAAGATTGCGGATCGCGCGAAGCACGTCTTTGTGCTGCTTCCCGAAGTGTTCCGCGACCTGACGACTGGTGACGGTCAGCGCCCCGTCACGGACGGTGATCTGAACACCGTTGAAGTCTTCGTTGTTTGTCTGTACGTTCATGTTCGAACCTTTCTGATAATGTTCACTTGAAGGCCGCTGAGGGCACAAACCTCGGCGGCTTTTGCCGTTTCAGGTGTTGAGCGTGTCAAGCTGCACCCCCTTGATCCGCATGGCTGTTTCAATGGCCGACAAAATCTCCGCGTTCATTGAACGATGCGATTTCTTGGCTTCCTCCTTCACAATGTCGCGCCAGCCGGGCGGCAGGCGAAGCATGTATTGGTCGGTCGTACTTCTATTTTCCATTTTTCCTCATGCACTTAGGTGTAAACCTATCAACTAGGTGCCTTATACCTATCAACTAGATATGCTTCCATCAATGATAGTTAGTAGCTATTTGATAGGTGAGAGGTGATTCCGTTGAAAAAACACCAATACCCAAGCGAAAAGCAGGATCAGTATATGCTCCGTCTTCCCAACGGCATGCGGGATAGGATCAAGGCTGTTGCCGCTGCCAACAACCGCTCCATGAACGCGGAGATCGTGGCTACGCTGCAAGAGAAGTACCCGGAGCCGACGCGGGATGACCTTCGAGCCTATCTGGCTGAGGTGATTGCGAAGCTGGATCAGGTGCGATCCGAGGCTGACGCAAAGGCGCTGGCTGAGGATGTGGGACTGCGCATCAAAGAGAAAGGCCGCTGAGGGAACCCGGCGGCCTTAATCAATTCATTGAAGAATTTGGACATGGGGGTTGTCTCCTTGCGATTTAATTTTGAAAATTAAATCACAAGGAGGCGATATTCCTAGTCACCAAGGTAGACCGGCGCTTGTGGGCTTGCCGTGCCGCGAGACGCCAAGTCGTAGAGGCGCATCCAGTTTTCCAATTCAATAGCCTGTTCTTCGGCTGATTTTTGCGCAAAGCTGGGGTTCTTCATCAATTCTGTCATAACGTCTTTGACGATTGCCCCCCGGTCTTCGCCCGTCTCGACCCCGGCCTCGATGCGCTTGCGCACCAAACCGATTTCCCAATCCTGCTGCTCGGCTGCGGCGGCTGCCTCGGCCTCGGCCTGCCCGCGCAACTGCTCAAACACGCTGATCGGGTCCATCTGGGTCAACACCTGCTGGATCAACTCTTCCCCACCTTCGTATTCCTGGGTGAAGCGTTCTCCGGTTGCCGTGTTTTCAAGAGTGACCTTGGCAATCGTTGCTCCGGCCTCGTTTTTGTAGAGGTCGGACTCGTCCGCAATAAAGCGATAGCCGTCGTCAAAGCTGTTGTAGACTTTACCGATGTTGTCAAAGAACCCGCGTTCGTCTCCAAGCGCAGCCGCAGCGACCGCATCTGTATATGCCTTCTGCAAGCTCTGCGACCGTTTATCTTCGAACCACGTCTGCAACTGCTCGGCCTTTTCGATCTCCCCGGCTTGATAAAGAGCCTCGATTTGGCGCGGGACAACCTCCGCTTGGTAATACTCGCGAAATGTCGCCGCGGCTTGAGCGCGCTGTTGGTCCGAAACCTGCGGCGCTTGGCCTTGGTTGTCGGCGTTTGCGTTGCTGGAAAGGCTGTCACGCGCAACGCTAATCGGCTGGCCTCCGTCCTCGATCGCCATGCGTGGTTCCGGCAAATCCTGAAACTGTGCAGCCTGCGAGGCCGTCATGCCGCCATAGACCGGCTGGCCTACGCCGCCGCCTTGCGGTGCTCCGGGCTGGCGCGGCGGCTCTGCGGCTGATGCAGCGCCTTGGCCAGGCTGTGGCTCGCCCTGCGGCTGACCTTGCGCCTGTCCTGTCCCGGCCTGCTGCTCTAGGAAGGCAATCGGGTCTGCCGCCGCCGCCGTGAGTGCGTCAGGGTTCTGCTCGAAAAGCGCGCGAGCCTCGTCGCTCCGATACCACTGGATTGCCTCTGCAGTTTTGCGTCGCGCCGCGGCATTTTCCTGCCCCTCAGTCGGGGTTGCTGTGAAATAGTCGCCCACGGCACCAGCCGCGCGCGCAATGGGGCTTCCTGCTGGCCCGAACTCTCCTGTCGCCAGACCTTGAGCGATCCGGTTTTGCGCGCTGCTGATGTCGCCCTGCCGCATCATGCCCTGGATGTCTTGAATGAAGGCGCTGCGGTTGGGGTCCACATCCCGCACGAGTGCGTCTGGCTGCGGCGCCGGGTCGCTTGCGCGTCCTGTGCCACGGGCAGCGCGGGCGTCGTCTGTGGTGTCCGGGTTTGCCGGGCGCGGCGTTGTGGATCCTGCTTGAACCCTACGGCGCACGCCTTCCACGTCATCCACATCAAACTGCCCGTTGGCGCTGCCTTCGGGGAAGCCTGCGGAATTTGGTGGCGCGCCTTCGTATGCTGCCAGTGAGTTGCGCATGGTGCGAACGTCTTGGAGGCGGGGCTCGCCTGCTTCTGGCCCGGCTGGCGCGCGCGGATCAACCGGCATGCCCGGCGCGCTCGGGCGCGGCTGTGCGCCGCCACCATAGGTGAGTGCGCCCTCGTCGCGGATCGCCTCGCCACCGGTCTCTGCGGTGATTGTCTCCGGGCTGACAGGCCCACCAGGCGCGCGCCGGGACACGTCAGGCGCGCCAATCTCAGAGAAGATCGGCGCGCGGTAGCTCGGGTCCATTGCGTTTGGTGACTGCATGCCACGCGGCGTCTCGGCGGGCGGTCGCGGTGCTGTCCGCTCGCCTCCCGGCTGCATGATGCCTGCGCGGGCTTCCGGTGACGACGGATTGTAAGGGTAATCCACTGCGGCCCGGCTGTTTGCGTTTGGTGTCATGGCAGTTGTGCGGATTTTGCGGCCTTCTGCGGGCCGCTTTTGCTCCCGTTTTGCGGTGCTGTTGTCGCCTGTGCGGCCCGTTCCGCGACGGGCGCGCGCATCATCCGTCCGATCGACGTTTGCCGGGCGGCGCTCACCGGTGACACTGCGGATATACTGGTCCGGTGCCATACCCATTGCGCGCGCTTCACGCTCGATCTGGCGGCGTTCCTCTTCGCTGTACGTTCCTTTGACCGGCTGGATGTCGGTCAGAAGCATGTCGCCGCCCATGTTGCCCGCAAGCGTGTCGTCGCCAGCCTGCCCAAGAGGGACGCGGATCGGGCGGTTCTCCATGCGCGGGACATCATCGCCAAACCGGAGCGGTGCTGCGTTTGGGTTGGGCCCGGACAAGCCCGGCACGTTCATTCCGGGAAATGTCGCCCGCGCCGGAGCTGGTGCTGCTTGGCCGGTGCCGTCAGAAGCGGCAAACGGCACGCGAACAGTCCCCTGGGGGGTGTTTTCTGGAACGGGCTGCCCGTCTTGCCCACGCTGCCAGTCCTCGAATCCTTCATTGCGTATTTGGTCAAGCTCTGCTTGCAGGGCTTCTTCTTTGCGCCGCTGCTCTTCCGCACGCTCCCATTGGGTGCGCTGACGACCGCGCAACTCGTCGCTGTAGCGCCAGTTTTCCCGCTCGCGCTGCTGTAGCTCGCCGCGCCAATCCTGCGCGTCACGCTCCCACTGGAATCGCTCTTCGTTGCGCTTTCGTTCGGTTTTGCGATCTTTGACGTTTTCGCCAAACGTGTAGCCTTGGAAAGCGCCCTGAACAAATGAACCAAGCGACATCAGGAGGCTCCTTTCATGCGGTTGAAGATCGACGCAAGAAGCGGGTCTTCGGAGTTTTTCTTAGGCACGTTGCCGACTGTTTCAGCAAGCGAAGGCAGCGATACTACCGCAGGTGAATCTGGCTCGCCTAGAGGCACACGGGCTGGCGTGGGGTTGGTTTTCCGCGCGGCGTCTCTGTATCGGGTGTAACTGTTGTTATACTCGCTGATATACCGGTCGGGCGCGCTGTTAAACGCCGCCCATGTTGGAGCAAGCGCCTTGGTGATCTGCGGTGTCAGGCCATCCTTTGCAAGATCCTGATCGAGAGAGCGCCCGGTCCGCAGATTGTAATCGCGAACGGCAAGCTGCCAAGCCTTGCGGTCTTGGTTCTCGCGGGTGAATGGGCCGCCGCCCAAGTCGTCCCATGTGGTCGCGGTAAATTGGTATCGCCCTGCGGCGCTGGAAGGCCCATGCGGCCCCTTCTCAAAGATGCGCGGATGATCCCCGGTTTCGTCAAAAGTTTGACCGCCCCTGGGGGTGTAGCGCACGTTGTAGGCGCCACCGGATTCCCCAAGGGCAATAGCATTTAGAAACGCGCGCTGATAGCCCGGCATATCTGCCGCAACCGGGTCAGCCACGGTCATTCGGCTGCCGCCGCCACTGCCACCGCCGCTGGTGCTGGTGCTGGTGCTGGAAGTCTCAGGGCTACCACGCCATCTGTCCGGGGCATAATAACCGTCTTCATTGCCTAATTTTGCGTACCCTTCATCAAGAGTGCGCTGCATCATGCGATCAAGAATGTCGTCGCGACGACGATTTTGCTTGATACCTTCGCCCGAACGGAAGCCGTCAGCGAACCCGGAGAGAGCGGCCCCAAAGCTCATGTTGCAAACATTTCAGAGAGGGAGCCGCGACCTGCCGGTGCGCCACTCTGACGAGGCAATGCACTTGGCTTTTTCGCGGCCTTTGTGCCTGTGAGCTTGTCTACCTTGTCGGCAAGCTGCTGTACCGCGCCTGCCGTGACGCCGATCATGTCTTGCAGGGGGATTGTCTTTCCGTCGCCTTTGCCGGTCGCCTTGTGGAAATCCTCTGCATAGGGACCAACATGGCGGGCTGCGCCGCCGTCCGCGATGCCGTTCTTGTAGCTCCACTCTTCCACCGGCATGTCCATAAGCTGCGAAAGTGGGTCGCGCACCGGCGCCTTGTCGGTCTTGTAGTCTTCGGACGACATCATCAACGGTGCCAATTTGTCGATGTTGGAGACTCCAAGCCCAACAATGCTTCCAATGCCCCCCCAAAGGCTGGCATTTTGCGCGTTGTTTCCCTCCCACGCGCGCATTCTTTGGGCATCCATTTGACCAAGGCCCGCTGCCATCGAGCTATAGCCACTTTGCGCTCCAGAAAAGCCAGATGACGCAGCATTGTTGGAAAGGCCCATAGCGGTTGCTGGGTTCACCGCGAGGCCAGAACCCAGATTGATCGCGTTGGCCTCTTCCATAGCCAGCTCCGCGTCAGCGCGGGCGCGCGATTGCAGGCGGGTGCTGTTGGCCGCTCCGGCAGAGGCAAGCCCTTCGGCGATCTCGGATCGGCGGGTTGTTTCGGTCGAGGCGCCTGCATCCGGGCGCACGCCGCGAGAGGCAAGGCGACGGTCCTGCTGCTGTTGTGCGCCGTCAAAGGCGGTCGATACATCGGCCTGCGCCCGCCGAACGTCTCCCGCGACCTTGGAGTAATCCGGTCCTGCGGCAATCCGCTCCTGCGTGCGGTTGATGAAATCATCCTGCAAGGGCTCAAAGACAGTCTTGTAGCGGTCGCGGTCCTCAGAGGCCCACTGGTTCGTGACATCCGCCTGAGCGCGCATAAACGCCAGGTATTCTTCGCCCGTTGCCGCGTTTTTGAGAGCGGCTTCACCGATGCGCTCGTCTGGTTCGGGTGCGCTACTTTTGCCCATGATATGATCCTTCATTCGTTGGCGCGTGAGGCAGCCAAGCGCACTCTTCGCGGAGCATGGAAAAGAGGATACCGTCCACACCTTCGTCTATGGCGTCTTTCAGCGTGCCCTCGACGGTAAAGCCAAGTCGCAGAATGATTGATGTGTGCGCTTTGGCAGGTACAGGGTGGCAGGTCTGGACCCTTCGCGCGCCAAGGTAATCGAACATATAGCCGAAGAGCATCTGCAGGACGCTGCGATTGCCCCAGAGGCGGGTTTCGTCAGAGGCAAAGTGCATATCCACGACGCCATGATAGGTCTGGACTGTCACCAGAACCGCGCGCAATGTGCCGTCTTCGGTGTAAATGCCCAAAGCTACGGCGTGCGGGGGCCAAGGCCCGGCATTGCCTACTCGCTGCCGGGCAAATTCGAGCATGGCGTCTTGGCCGATACCTTCAAGGGATACATACATGCTCACAAGATCAATCCTTCGCGTTCGCGGGCAGTGTTCCAGCGGTGTGCGAGGCATTGCATCTTGCCATGTCTCGCTTGAATCGTATCACAGGTCTTCGTCGCGCGGAAGAACCTCTACCCGATGAACCATCAGGACGTGATGTGCCCGCTCAATGTCGTTTAGGAACGCTCGCTCACAATGACCGCTGCCAAACAGGAAATCGACAAAACGCACCATGCGCGTCCACCCCATCCGATATGAGCGACCAGAGATGCTTTCGTTTGCGGTTGTTTGCTTGTGGTTTGGAAGGAGCGTGACATTTGCAAGCTGCGAAAGCGCGTCTCCCATTTTCAACAAGCGCGGCGTTGAATCTTCCATTGCTTTTGTCCTTCGATTTGCTTGGAATTATTCTGGAATTGCGGGCCAGACTACCTGTCGCGGATCGGCCGTGTTGGCGGGAAGATCGCGGAGTTGTTGCCGGTATATAGCCCACGCAGATTGATCTACTGGCGCATCGGGAACCTGCGTCCAATCACTAGCGGCAAGACGCGCATGGCGTTCGGCGCGCAGGCTAAACCATGCTTCGGCAAGAAGATCATCTTCAAAATCGCCGGGCCCAACGGGCGCAAGATTGCCGTCAACGACTTTATGGCCGTCGCCCGGCAAAGCCTCAACAACCAACACGCCGGTTCGTTCGTCCTCAAACTGTGAAATGTCATATCTGGCGGTGACGGACCCCGTTCCGATTATCCGGCCATCTTTCTTTTGAAAAAGAACGTACTTCATCGCTTCACCCCAAGAATTGCGATGGTCCTGCTGTTCATTTGCACTGTGCTATTGGCGTTCCAATAGACGGAAATACGGCGTCTTCCTGCTGGGAAATCGCCAGACCAACTGAACGTGGGGTAGTCGTTGATGTCGTTTCCCCCGCGAGACAGGACAGTATTCATGGGGTAGGTTTCATTGCTCATTGGGAAAAGCTCGTCGCCAATCCTGAGCTGCACGGTATGGGGCGTAGCGCCAGCGCCATAACCCTGACCTCCGCTCCAAAACACAAGGATCGTTCCAGGTTCATCTAACGTGTGCCAAATGCCTTGAACCTCTTGAAAATCACCAATGCCGATTATGGGGTTTGTCACTGTTTGGGAGAGGGGGACAGTGACCGCGTTTCCCCTGATGCGCAGGGTGTCAACTTCCGCCGTGCCAATTTTGGCGGTGGTGATAGCGGCATCCTGAATGTTCGCGGTGCGCACAATTAACTGGTTCATAAAGACCGAACCGGTCGCTGTCATGTTGGTGACAAACGCGCTATTGGCAGCAAGCTCGATGGTGTTGATTGAGTTGGCAGATATGGAATTGGTGAAGATTCGCCCGCCGTCAATCCGAGTGCGATCCCCGCTCGCGGTCCAGTCGAGCAAGGTTGCAGGGCCACTGATGGTAATTCGGCCGGGCAAAATGTTGGTCGACGCCGAGTTGATCCGGGCGGCGGGGTCGTTTGCGTTTTGCTGAACCGTCCCAAGTGCCTGCCCGTTTACCGTGACGCTGTTTGCAATCGCGGTGCCCGCAATGAGCTTGGCCGCAGACAACGAGGCAATTTTTGCATCGGTGATCGTCGCGTTTGCGATTGTGGCGTTTGTGATCGTGCCGTTCTGGATGAATCCATCACGAATGTAGACGCCAGGAGGCACATATTGCCCGCCGATTACTGTGCCACTGGTGCGAACAATAAACGGAATTTCCGGCTCTGCGCCTGTGCCTGCAATCGAGAATGAATCCGCGCGCACGACAAAGGCGCTGCGAGGCGTGCCGTCTATCGGCGCCTCGCTGGCAAGGCCAAACCCGCTAATGTATCCGTCAAGGTCAATTTTGATGGCGTATTGAGCAAACAAAGCCCCTGTTTCGTCGGCGCGAACCTCCGCTTCTTCTTCGATCGCTCCAATCGCTGCGTCGTAAGCGGCAGCGACCTGCCACGACACGGAACCTTCCATGTCAATCGGACCGTCAATCAGGTCGATGCGCGCGCCGAGGTCAGCGAAAAGCTGCGTTTCTGTAATCTCACCTTCCAATAGATCAAGAAGCTCGCCCGGGTCGACCACTGTTGTCGCTGTAATTCTGTCTGTCCACGCTGAGGCGTTTTCAGAGTAATCAACCGCGCGTATCCAGTAATGCCGGGTGGCTCCATTTGGCAGTGAGCCACGGAAAAAAACGGAGCTGGCAGAGGTAAATGACGGGTTGGTTGAGAGCAATGGCGCGGGAGACGGCGCTTCACTTTCATAAATTTCATAGCGCGAAATATCAGCCGCGGGTGATGGATCCCATTCGATCCAAAAGCCATTGAACGCCGGCGTAATTTTCAGCCCGGTTGGCACTGGTGGCGGGGTCGTATCTGCTTGAGCGACGTGGTTGACGTAATCTGACCATACGCCGGGAACATTGAGTGAATTGAGCGCGCGCACACGCACTCTAATCAATGTCCCTGCCAGAACGCTGTCTTGAAAAAACGACGAGGGCGCTGGAACAATAAACTCACCGCCGTTTTCAAGAGAAAATCCTAGATGGTATCCCGACGCGCCATCGAGGTCGTCCCAATCGACGTAGATGAATGACACGCCAGTTTCTTCATTCACTGTCGATGTGACTGTCAGCCCCGTAGGCGCATCGAGGTATGGCGACACGATTTGGTCGACACCAATCGGTCCAAATATGTCCTCAAAATTGATATTGCCGCCGCCACCAAACACGGCTTGCGCAAACTTCCCGTTTGAGGCTTGAGATTGCGCAGCAATTTGAGCAAGGAGTTCATCGAGGTCGCCCCACGTCACGGCTCGTGCGCTCGGCGGGCCTCTTCGACCATCAAGGCGCTGTAGGTCGCGCTGTGTGCGAGAAAGTGACTCTACGCGGGGCATGTTACCCGCCACCCATCAGTTCGTCTGGAACGCCCGCGATTGTAATCCGGTCAATCTCAAGGCAGCCGGTCACTTCGATTTCCCATTCGCCACCCCATCCCGGAGCAATGCGCTGGATCTTGTTCAGATCGTCTATAGACTCGGTTTCGTAGACCAGTTCCAGTTCCTCTACCCCGTCGACCAGAGGGCCGGGCACCACACGCCATACTTTTGCAGTGTACGCCTCGGATTCATCCAGCATGCGGCCTTCGACCAGAATACAGCCGAACAACATTTCGACTGGCAGATGCAGGCGCCCTGATTTCCACGTCAGTTCAGCGTGCGAGTCTGTTTGGACATCATCCCAAGAGTAAATCGTGGATCCTGCGCCAGTTGATACGTTTAGTTGGCCGGTGATGATGTCATACCGGAACGCTGTCGGTGTCGCTTCCATTTGAGCGCGCACCAAGCCTGGCGTTTCGCCTTTGATGTCGATCATAATGGTTTCAAGGCCATCGTCGCCTTCATACGATGCAACATAAACGCCCTGATCGTAATGCGCTGAAACAAAAGACGACGGGTTCAGGCGCGACCATGCGCGGCGGTCAAAAAGCTGACGGGTAATGTTCTGCGGGGAACCGCCCTGCACGAGTATCAGACCATCATGCGAAGGATAGGCCACGCCTACGCCCATATCGACAACGCCGCGTTTTGAAACGCACGGCAGGTTGAGATCAAGCCGGTCTAGGATCATGTTTTCCGGCGCTGTGCCTGTGGCGATATACGGCGTGCCTTTGGTCGTGACGACAAGAGTATTCCCGGTCGCCGCCATGCCCATGATCTCGTAATCTGTTTTTAGCTCGTATTTGAGCGGCCATGCGTGCGGAATGAATGGCTCGCAGAAATAGATCGAACGCCCTGAAAAGCCCGCAATCATGCCGTTCCATAGGGGCGTGATGCCCTCAAGATCATTGGGAGGCGGGTCATAATCCGCTGACGGTAGCGGTTCTTGCAAAGGGTCAGTGTCAAGGTTCGAGACGTATGTTGAAACTGCCGTGTCGACCTCTTTGACGAAGAACAGCGCAGTTGTTCCGGTGGCGCTGGTTTGAGAGCGGTATATTCGCGCTTTGGTGATGCGCGAGCCAGCGGGAGGCGTCATGTTCGCCACAAATGCGACTGTCGACCCTTCGGTGACATCGAGGGGCGTTGAGAGCGGACTTGGTGGCGTTTCCTCATTTAGATCAGTCAGCCATGTGAAGCACATAACGATTGTTTCCACCGGGAGCGCGTCTTGGCCTTCTGCCGGTTCTGGCGCCGCGCTTTCAATCGTTGTCAGCGGGCGGAATGACGGCGTTGGAAGCGCCAGTTCGTCTTCATTGCCGTTCGGCATGACCCGCAGCTTCGGCACGCCCCCCTGCTGAGCGAAATACAAGCGATCGTCAGCAACAGGCCCAGGCGCAAAAGTGACCGGAGTTGAAAATGGCAGATACGTTCCATTGTAGGCTATGAAATCAACGGCGGTCCCACCGACGGAACCAGCCGGGGTTAAGCCCGCGATTGGCTTTATCGTGCCTTCTGCAAGATTGATGTTGATGGCAGATTGGGCCGCGCCTTTAGGCAGTTTGCGCGGGTCTAGGCGCGGGATCTCGCCAAGGAAAGTTTCAATCCGGTAGAGCATACGCGCACCTCAGTATTCCGTCATGCGCACACGCGGGGGCGCCCTGTGCTGCATGGTGATGTTGGTGGCGAATTTGGCGTCGCAATGCTGATTGAAAAGCATAGAGCGGCGCATGCCTTCTTGCGGGTTGGAAAATGCCTGCCCCGGCACCATCAGCAAGCGTGCGAGCGCGCCATCTGCGATCTTCTGGGCGTACTGGTTGAACATGAACTCTGGCACGACATCGTACCTGTCTACCGTCTGCCCTGACACGACAAGAGACCGCATTTGGGTTTCAGAACGTGGCTTGAGAAACAGCGATAGCGTTAGCGACCCGGCTTCAAAGGGAATGAGGGCAACGGTGTTCGGGTGTGTCTGGGTGATGTATCTTGGGTGGCCTTCTTCTTGGCGCTCCATGAGGGTCGTATCGGTGAACTGCGTCGGCGTTAGCGGCCTCCCGTCGAATGTCGCCTCTTCGATTTCGTGGATCGAGGCGTGATCCGGCGCAACGATTGCAGCGTTCTGATCTGTCACGTTTACAGTGACGATCTCGCGCCAGCAGCGGGTGCGCTCACAAAACTCGATGGCAGCCAATCGGACAAACTTGCTCACCAGTGGCCGGGGCGCTTGCTGTGCGAATGGCAGCACAAAGCTGTCAAACACTGAAATCGGAATGGTTGGGGCTGTCATTCCAAGCTCCGTTATGTGCTTGTGTTGATGTTGTTGGCCGCTTCAACTTGGGACTTTACGCCGATTGCATCATTGAAGGACTGCCGATAGGCAGCAGCGCGCTGCAAGGCTCCCGGGATTGCCGCGTCCTTCTCAAATGCCCGCGACAACACATAATCGCGCAGACAGTTTTCGTAGAGCGTTGGGATGTCGATCTCTGCCGTGTAGGCTTCAATATCGAGAGGGTTCTCGGGCGCCTCAACTTCCTCTGGCGCGCGCGAAACAATGGCTTCCAAAGTGCCGCCTCCTGTGTTGCCCGGGAACACATAGAAAGCGCGGGGGTTTTCTTCGTCCATCATAACATGAGTGACGTTTGGCGAGAACGGCACGGACGACGAATTATGCCAGTTGGCGAACTGCGAATCGAGAATTGCGCGGTCAATCGGTGTGACCACGCCGCCTGATCCGTTTTTCAGCGCGCGCAGCAAAAGCTCGCCGTCTTCAAGCTCTTGATATGTCCCTGCAACGAGGGGAATTGATTTTTTATGCGAAACGGCGCTTGGCTTGAAAAAAGCGATCTGCTTCAAGCCGTCATTGAGGTAAACGCGCAGCTCTTCGAGCGTCCAGCGCCGATTGCCTCCATCTTGCAGCGCCGTCTGGACCGCCCAGAGTATGTCTCTTGCTGTGAATGGCATGCGCGTTTCCTCTGATTATTCGCCGTATGCGCCAGCAGCGTCAGCTTCTTCGACCTTTGCAATAAGGTCTGAGCCATCATCGCCTTCGGCCAGCCAGCCAGTTTCGGCGGCTTTTTCGATCACCTTTTTGATGATGGTGTCGGTGTGGGCGTTGCCGTTAGGCGCGCGGTCAAACAGGAACGCAAACGCGATCTCGGCCAACGGTCGGCCAATGGTAACAGGGTCGTTGAGCAGCGCCACAAGCGCGTCTTCCCCACCGTCTGTGTCGCCTTCTTGGGTGTCGCTGTCTGCGGTTGTTTCAATTGCTTCCGCCACCGGCTCAATTGCCGCGCGCACCGGGTCTTCTTTGGCCGCGCCATCGCTGTCACCGGGCTCTGCCTTGAAGAACTTGTAACCTTCGGAGATCGAAAGAAGGCGCGCGATATGCTCGTCATTCTTGACGCTTGCAACCTTGGGCGAGTCCGGGCTTTCGGGATCGAGCGGGAGGAAATTGTAGGTCTTGCCGTCCAGCGTGATTTCACGCGGCTTTGAGGCAATCGTGCATTGAATGAGCATATCGGTGGGCTCCTGTGAGGTTGAAGGAAGACCGAGGCGGCAACCCCTACCGCCTCGGTCTGTCCTCACGCGCCAGAGCAGGTTTGTGGCGCGCAAGGGTTTCGGCGCGCCTTAGTAGACGTACTCCAAGACAAGCGTGAGTTTCTTGGCGGCACCTGCGGCCACATCGGCAGATAGCTCTACGCCGATTCCGCGATGCTTCTGGTCCTGCGAGACGGCCAGTGCGGCAGCGGTTGTCATGTCGGCTTCCGCGTCATTCACGTCGGCGTCATTGAAGAACTCGGTGCCCGTCAAGGTCCGGGTGTCGTCGTTGGAGCCCTGATCGCCGGTCATAAGGCCGACATCGGCAGTGATCGCACCGCCAAAGCCTGCGCCGATCACGGTCGCGCCGACGACGCGAGCGTGTGCGGGCATGAGGCCGATTTCGAGAATATCAGTGGCGGCGGTGAAAGCGGTCGTGAACGTATGCTCAAAGACCGCCTTCATAACTGTGCCGGATTGCCCGGCGATGGGTGCTGCGGTGGTTTTTGCAGCGCGAGAAATGTGGAGCATTGTCCTGTGTCCTTCTGGAAAGGGGGGCAGCGGCGGGCCGGGATAAACCAGCCCGCTACGTCATTAGCCCGTGGGCTCTGCGGCGGCGGTATCCAGCGCCATGACGCCAAAATCGCGTCCATTGAAACGGGTCTTCCCCACGCCAACAATCGTGCCAGCGGTGATTACCGGCTCGTTTCCGCGATCTTCCATTTCCTCGGTCCAGTCGAAACGGCCGTTTTTCATGCCGCATGCGTAAACGCCTGCCTGACGGCCCATAAAGAGCGCGCGGCTTGCTTCGACATCGGAGCCAGCGCCATAATCGCTGAACCGGATCACAGACGAGTGGCTGTGCAGGATCACATTGTTGATCATGCCAAGGCCGCCGGTGAAGATCTTGTTTGATTTGCCTTCTGCCCCGGCTGCGGCCTTCTGGATTTCCAGCCAGCCTGTTTCGCCTGCGGTCGTGCGCATGTCATGTTCCTGGTAGGGAGACATGACGCAGGTGTAGTGTTCCTGCGAACCAATCTTGACGGGCACCATGTTCGCCGTTTCCGGGTCTTTGGCGCGCATCATGCGGGCGCGGGTCACGGCACGTTCGATCAAGCCGCGATTCATCTTGTCAGCGGCCACGATGGTCGCCTTCGATGTTGCGTCACCGCCGTACAGGATGTGCTGTGCGTCAGGCGCGCGGAGCGGGTTGGTCGCGTGGCCGGTGAATGTTTCGGGCTCAATGAAATCTTCATTGATGCCGCGTGCGCCAGCCAGATAGATGAACATTAGCTCGTCCATCCACTTGGCCCAATAATCGCCCATGCGATCCTTGCCGACTTTGCGGAGATCGTGAACGGTGCGCTTGCGGGTCATGCGCCCACCGGCAGACACTTCGTGCCGCACCTGGTCGATGATGATTTCGTCGGTGAAGAATTTGAGGTTCTCGCCGTTGCCCTTCACGCGCTTGTCACCGGAGACCGGCGATTTGCGAAGCTGGACGGAAAGATCGAACGACACGCGGTCGCCCGGCTCGGATTCGAGATCCTTTTTCTCTTCGATGATGTTGTTGGAGCCGGTGCCGATGAACTTCGCGTTGAAGTAGCTCTTTTCGAGCATGTCCACCGCGAGGTTAGCGGACCATTTCTTGATGGCCTTCGGATCACCCCAAGGGATAACAGTTTGCGACATAGATGTGCCCTCTGCTCATGTTGAGCGGTTGAGATTTGGCAGCACATCTTGCGCTTGGTGCTAATTCTTTAGCACATGTAGGGGCCGTGGGGAAGACCCATAGCCCCCACCTTGTTCAGAGGTGGTCGGCGTCCGTTAGGATGCGCCCGTTGGAGGCTTGCGTTACCCTCACGTCGTCCGGTGCAATCACGCAGAGACGCACCTCGGCGGCATTGACGCGCCGCACCTGCACAACAACGGGCTCTTCGCCGTCGCGGCTGATCGTCAGGGTATCGAGAGCCCTTATTTTGCGCAGAAGCGGCATGTGTCTTACCTCATTCAATCATCATGGACGCGAACCGGTCGCGCTGGTCGGCGGGGAGCTTTGCCATCGCTTCCTCGAAAGCAATCGGGTCGCCACGTTCTGCCATGCGCTCCAGCGAGGCATAGGGGCTGTCGTCCAGTGTGCTGACATCGGAGGACGGCACCGAGGCGAGCGTTTTGGGCGCTTTTCCAAGGCTTTCGTCGCCCGGCGGCGTCTGCTTTGCCTTTTGCCCTGTGCTTTTGCCGATAGCCGGAATTTCGAGGCCGGTGTATTCGGCTTCCGCAATCAGTTTCTTGTGGACGCGCTCAAGAAACTGCTCGTGCGGCAGGTTGGCGACGGACGGGTATGCGGCAAGCTCCTGCACCGCCTTGTCTAGCGCCTGAATGACGCCCTGGGCTTTCAGGCCGGGATAGCGGTCGAGGTAGGCTTTGCCTGCGGCCTTCCAATCGTCCTGCTGCTTGGCGATATGGCGCTCTGCGTACTTTAAGTCTGCGGCGGCCTCGGCCATCTGGTCGTCAAGCGCCTCGATCTTCGCGTCGTATTCTTCGTCGGTCAGATCGCCATCGTCGTATTGTTCACGCAGCAACTTGCGCTCTGCTTTGATTGCATCGAGTGCCTGCTTTGCCTTGGATACATCCGGCACGGGTTCTGGCTGGGCTTCCTGCTTCGGAGCGGCCTTCTGTTCCGTTTTGGCCGGTTCTTCCTGCACGATAGGGTCATCGTCGTCTTCTGTGGGTGATGTGTCGCCTGCGTCTGGTGGCGTGTCGTCCTCGTCGGGCGCTTCGCCGTTTGCGAGGGCTTCCAGCGCGTCAGCCGCGTCGTCTTCGTTGTCAGCTTCGAAGGCGGTGATCTCTTCTTCGGTGAGCTGGTCGCGATATGCGTCGTTCAGTTTGGGCATTGGTCTGTCCTTTCGGGGTTGGCGTCAGAGACCGAACACGGCGCGCGCCACGACACAAAACCGGGCTGCGCCGTCTGTGGTCGGGATCATAGCTGTGATCTGTTCGGGGATGTCGTCGTCGGGCTGCATCTGCAGCGCGAGCTGAGTGCATGCGATCCATGTGTGCTTCATGCCTTCATCGAGCCCGTCGAATCCGGGTTGCACTGTGGCGTGTGCTGCGCGCGTGGCGCGGATCAGTAGGTCGTTGCTGGTGCGCTTCACATGGTATCCTTCTAGCTCCCAGAGGCGGGAAATGGCCTTCTCGCGGGCATATTTGCGGCCAACATCAGCGTCGAAGTTTTGCGGGCTGATCACGTTGTCTTCGCCAGTGACTTGGCAGCCGCCGTTTAGGGTCAGCACGCAGATGGTCAGCGTGCCGCCACCTGGGCGGCTGTAGGTTTCGTCTTGGACGAGGCTTTCAAGGTATTCAGGGGTCAGTTTCACGGGGCTGTCTCCATTGCGGGTTGGGGTTGTGTCGGCTGCGGCGCTGCGGCTGGCGGCGCATCAATCGGCGCAATCGGATCGCCCTTACCCAGCATGCGCTTGGCTTGGCTGATCTTTGCGATGTCGGTGCGGTCCTGGAAGCCAGCGCCATCAAGAACTTGGTCCGCGATTCCGGCAGATTGCGGCGACGCCATGATGCGGGCGGCTGCTTCCAGCGCGCGCACCTGCGTTTCGACGCTTTCGCCTTCGGTCTGGGCAATGATGCGGCGCACGTCGGCGGCAATCTTGCGCATTTCGCCTTGGATACGCTCGGCCTCGGCGGCTTTCTTCTGCGCTTCGGCTTCCTTGTTCGCAAGCTCGGCCATCGCCATAGCCTTCTGGTACTGCTCTTGCTCTGCTGCGGCTTGCTTGCGAGCGAGGGTTTCCGGGTCCGGGTTGTTCGGATCGGCGTCCGGGTCTTCCATGCCGGTGATTTGGCGGATGCGCTTCACGATCTCTTCGCGCTGCGGAATGTCCATCGTCTCGACAATGAGATCGAGGGTTGCCACGACGATCTGCGGGCCGGTGCCCGCCAGTTGCCCCATCAGGTTCAAAAGCTCTTCCACCTGCGCTTGGCGCATGGTTGCGGACCAGTCGTCTTCGCTGACAATGAAATCCGCCTTGGTGGCCACGATGTCATTCTCGGGCAGGCCGTCGTTGATCGTGATGAATGTGGGTGTGCCGCGCTGGTTGGTGATGCGGAACTGGCGCTGCTCTGGCATGAACTGCTCAATCAGGCTGAGTTGCTTTTCCCCACTGATCTGCTTGGCGAGGCGCAAGCGGTCGAAGATCGGCGCGGTTGCCAGCGAGCCTTGATCCTGCCGGGCGATGATGGCGCGGCCAGACGTGGCGTTGGTAGTCTTGCCCATGCTCTCGTCTGTCACGCCGGTCATGGCTTGGATCAGCGAGATTGAGCGGGACATCATGTCGAGGTGAGATTGTTCAAGCCCGCGCTCCACGTCGAGGCGTAGCTCCTTGCCCTGCTTTTTTATGATGATGCCATCGGCGCGGGCGTTTTCCTTCTCGAAGGTCTCAAGATCGTCTACCGCGCCTTCGTCCATGATCACTTTGGACGAGTTGAGGATGTGCAGCGCCTTGGCGGCGCGGTGGTTGATGTCGATCTGCGGATCCCGCATCTGGCGCACGATGCCGTAAGGCAGGTTGTCTCGGTCGCGGCGGTAACACCAGATAGGCGTCAGCGGGAACCGGTTGTGCCGGTAAGGGCTTTTCGACTGCCAAAGCATGTCCTGCTCGGTCATGATTGCGACATGCACGCGCATCTTGGTCTTTGTAACGATCTCGGCTTGCCCGGTTAGAAACTCCGTGACGTGGCCGGGGCTCTTGCTGTCGTAGATTTCCCCCGAAAACTGCCCGCCCTTCATGTATTTGTCTTCGCTGGGCATGCGATACCAGCACTCAATCAGTCGCACCCGGCGACGGTCGCGGTAGCCGTTGATGTCGGTGGCATAGGTCGACTGCGCAATGTCCTCCTCGATGCTGTCCATTGCGTCGTCGCCAAAGGCGTCCAGCGCGCGTGTCAGGGCGAGGTTGGTGGTTGCCGCGGCTTCGATCTGCGCTTTGCGGTCCGGGAACATGGAGTTTGCCACGTCCACGTCCGTCCACTTGGAGCGGAAGATGTAGCGGCCATCGCTCATGTCCAATTCGGTTGCGGCGCTGTCTTGCAGGACGTTGCGCCAGGATTCGTAGCGCGAATAGATCGCTTCGCCTTCGTCGTCCTCCTGAACCCCGTCTTCTATCCAGCCGATGCCGACCTTCACCGCATCGCCAAAGGCGCGGGAAATGTGGAATGGCGTCCGGTTGACATCGCCCAGGTACTTGAGAAGCTGGCTTTTGCGTTCTGCGGCTTGGCTGGCGTCCTCTTTGCGGGGCAGAATCTTGTAATCCGTGCGGGCGCGGCGCTCGGAGCCCAACATCCAGTTGATCACGTTGGAGATCACGTTGAACGTCAAAGGCGTCTGCCCACGCTCGCGCATGTGGGCAATCATGTCTTGCGAAAGCTGGATGCCGTCATAGAAATCCGCATCGGTCGCCATTTCTCGGCGGTTGTCGTGCTGGCGCAGAAGCTCGCGGCGATAGTAGCCGATCAGGGTGCTGTGAAGCTCCTGCATGTCGGGCTTGTCGAGACGGTTGCGCTTTACCGGTGCTGTGGGTGTGTCCTTTGGCAAGCGGCCCCACGGGTCGTTGCTTTTCGGCTTCGTGCCCTCCTGCACCTGCTTCGCGTAGCGCGGATCGTCGTTCTGCGCGGATGTGTCAGGCTCAAACATCGTACACGGTCCCTTCGTGGATTGTTTTGCCGGTGTCGGCGTCTCGCGCGATCACGTCGGCCACGGCTTCACCAGCGGTTTGTCGGTAGAGGTTTGGCATGCGCAGCACGTCGGGCAGGCAGTCCTCGATGATGCCGAATATGCGCAGCAACAAGCCTGGATCGGCGCGCGAAAATCCCAGCGCGTCGGCATAAGCGGCTGTTCGTGGGGCTGTAATTGTTGGGTCGCCGGTTTCGGGCGTCCAGAGGTAGGCGTCGTCAATACGAATGACGCACGGCGTCACGCGGGTGCCATCGGGGCGCGTGAACGTAGGCACCAGAACGATGCACGGGCGGTCATCATCCAGCGTCCATGTGCCGATTGCAGTGATGTCGCCAAAGGGTCGGCGCCATGCCTGCAATTCAAGGTCGAGAATGGGGCGTGTGTCGTGTTTCTGCATCGCTGTCAGAGCCGTGGGACGGGTTATGACGGTGCGACTGTGCCTCCTGTGTTCATGTTGCGGTGGCGGGGCTTATGCCCCATCATCCTCGGTATCTGTGGTGACGATCTTGCCTGTGTTGTAGTCGTAGGGAGGAATGGGATCGCCGTGACCTCTGTCTTCGCCGCAGCCATAGAGGCACGGCATGTAGTTTTGAGAGAACGGCGCGCAGGGTGTGATTTCCCAGCGCTCCATCCAGCCAGTGCCCTTGCAGGCAGGGCATGAGCTATCCTTACGCCTTGCCCCTTCCTCTATCCGGGCGATGATCGTGCGCATCTGGCTTGTGGCGCGCGTCTGGCCTGCTTTGTCGAGGTTCTTGACGGCATTGCGCCAAAGTCGGGCAGCGGCGCGCACCTGATCGTCCGGTAATTTGTTGACGAAGTGCGGCTCCTTGGCTTTGAGCGGCGGTCCTGCGGCGAAGGCAGCGGCGTCTGACGGGAAGTCCGGGTATTCGTCGGCCTGCTTGTCAGCCTTGATCCGATCCATGAGCGAGCGGAAGGCGCGCAGCTCTTCGTGAGTTGGCTCCGGGTAGTCAATGCGAAGCTCGTCGCATGCCTCTTCGATCTCGCGATCCAATTCGCGGGCAGCCTGTTCTCTCGCCGGGTCTGGGCTTTCATCCGGTTCTACTTGCGTGAGCCAAAGCACAGCTTCATCGAGCTTGGTGGCGACCATCGACCGCGCACGGTTTGGCGGCAGGAAGTCGAGGAACGCATTGGCTTGCGAGATAAGCTCGAATATGTTGTCGCGAGGTGTCTTGCGAGGTATCTTCACGTGCTGCTCCTAATGCGTTGGTGCCCGGCGTCTGATCCGGGAAAGGGTTTCGTAGGGGTTGGCGGCTGCGGTGCCTGCGTCAAAGCCTTGGGCGAACTGGCGGAAGGCGTCTGCGGCCTCTGAGTGGCCGTCCTGCTTCTCGGGTTCGTCGGTCCAGTCCTGGACGCGGGTGCTATATTTCTTGTGGTAGGCTTCGAGGTGCGCGATGCCCTCTTTGCAGCCTTCTGCGTCAAACCAGCATGTGTGGAACAGGTCGCGGGTGAGCGTGATGCCGTGCTGTAGATCGGAGACGCGCGGGACGATCTCGAACCGCCAATCGGGCGCAAGCTCGCGCAAGAGGTCGATTGGTTTGCCGACGCGGTGCTGCATCTGGCGCTCGTGCCCTGCGTCGTGGGGCAGGTAATGCGTTCCGAACACCTGCCCGGTTTCGCGCAGGGCGTTGACGTAGTGGCTGTAGCCCTTGGCCCAATCCTCGATAAAAAGCGGAAACCTGTGCTGCATGCCGACGCGCTGCATGCACCAGATAGCCGTGCCGTCGCCTGATCCGATGTCCCAAAACGTGTGAACCGGGACGTGGGAAACAAAAGGAACGGTCCCGATGCGCCCCTCGGCGCGGGCGCGGTTGATCTGCGGGGTGTAGTAGGTGCCTGCGTTGCTCTTCTGCCAACACTCTTCGGGTGTCGACGGGTATTCCCGCCACATGGACTCCGCGTCACCGGCTTGCTCGTATTCCAGTGTGGAGACGTACCAGCGGCGCTGTCGAATATCGAGTTTGATGCCCATCTGCCGCTCAACATCATCGAAATACTTGTGCTGTGTGGGGCTGATCGGTGTGCGGTCGCCTTCTGGCGCGCGGTATTGCGGCATGTCGTGCCACGGATAGAAATGAAACCGGAACTCCTTGCGGCCAAGCGGACGAGCAACCTGGGCGCGCTTCTCTGCGCGGGTGCTGATCTCGTAGAAAAAGCCTGCTTTGCCTTCTGCGGTGGATTCGATGATCGCAATCCCGGTGTCAGGCACGGCAGGGAGCGAGCCTGTCTTGATTTCCAGCGCCTTCTTGGGCGATTCCGCAGCGATCTTGCCAAGCTCGGAAATGTGGAGGCGGTGGATCGTGCCGGATCGCATCGAGGTAGAGACGCGGATCGAGGATCCGTTGTGTGCAAAGATCAGCGTGCTTTCAGTCGCCTTTTTGAGAGGCATGATCAGGCGCAGCAATTCGGGCATGTTGTCGTAAGCGAAGCGCACCTTGTCGCGGAAGATCACCTCTGCGTCGTCAATCTTGTGGGCGATGATGCCGACACGCTGGCTGGGCACGAAGAGCGCGTGATCGAGCCAGAGGATGGAAACCAAGGTCGTGAACCCCAACTGACGGGCTTTGAGGATCACATTGCGATTGTGAAGGCGCTCGATGAACCTGCGCTGCGCGCGGTTTGGCTTGAACGGGACGACCTCGCCTTCGTCGTCGTCGCCGTTTTTGGTGATGATCTTGTAGATCTGGCCGGAACAGATGCGCCAGATTGGGTCCGCGATGGCGTAAAGCCATTCCTGTTCCGACTGTGGAACGTAATCGAGAGGGACCGTGCCGGGCTCCGGGAGGTCTATGCGCGCCTGTACGCCCATATCATTGCCCATTCTCGACGGGCCGCCGCGCGTTGATGCTCTTGGCTGGGTTTATGAAGGACGGCGCTGGTTGAACGGAACAAGCCCCAGCGGTATCGCCCCCTGCCGGGCCCAGACCGTGCAGAACACCCTTTTTGAAGCGGGGTGCAGTTGCCCCGCCAAAGGAGTCCCGGCAGCTTCGAATCCTACGAATTGTCATGTGCCTGCACCTCGGCCTGTGCCACCATGTCGGCGGCGCGCTGTGCGGCTGCGAGAGACGCGGCGTAGAAGTCTCGGGGGCTTTTTGCGTACTTGGCGCGCAAGCCTTCATAGAGCTTCACGCGGTCGCGTGCTTTCTCGAATGGATATTCATCGAGGTGTGACCTGCCTTGCACCTTGACGGTGCGCTGCGCTTGGTCGACCACGATGCGCTTTCCGGCGACGAAGGAGATCATGCGTAAGCCTCCCCGCTGCGCATCGCGACATCCACCGGAAATCGGTCAGGGCGGCCGGTGTGGTTTGCCGTCAGCCTCTTTGACCATCCCTTGCGCTGGCACACGGCCTGCACCGTGCGCAGGCTCAAGCCTGTCTCGTCCGCGAGGTCCTGCATCGTGCAGTCCCAATCAACAGCCTCGGCGGCGCGCCAGATCAGGAAGCTGTTGACGGCTTCGATGCGCGTGCGGTGGTGCGCTGTGTGGAAGGGCTGGCGGCTCACTGCGCTCGCGCCTCATGTTCGGGCACACGCACGGTGTTTGCGGAAACCGGGTTGAGCGCGCGCTGACGGAAAAAACCTTTGTGTTGCAGGTTGCGATGCTCCCAAAGTCGCGCGTATCTGGATGTGAAGTTGTTGTTGAGCTTCACTGGCCCACTGCCGCGCGTCAGGACCATCGTTTCCCAACGGATGCGCTCGAAGATCAGTTTTGCGGAGCCGTGCGGATAGCGCGCGCCAATCAATTCGCGGGTGAAGCGGTCGAATAGGTTGTAGACCTCTGGGTTGGCCTCATGGAACACCCAGAATGCTTCGTTGATCTCGTCGCGGTATCCTCGGCTCATGGCTCGACCTCCACACGCTCGACCACTTCGGCGTCTTCGATGGGCGTCATGGGGCGCTGTGGGCGCGCTGTGGCTTGGTCTGCCAGTGCCGGGGTGATCGGTTCAGCGAGGGGCAGCGGGCGCGCTGCGGCCTGCATCATCAGCTCTGCGAACCGCTTGAGCGGATCGTCTGCGGTTTCGCCGCCGAAGAGCTTGAAGTGCTGACCCAAGAGCTTGACGCCATCCGTTTTTGACCAGAACTCGATCTCGGTGACGTGAACCGGATCCTCGTCTTTCTTGCCGGGCTGGGTCGTGACCTTGACCTTCTTGATCGCCCCGGCGGTGTCGTCGTCCAGATCTTGCACGGCCTTGAGGTTGCCATCTTCATCGAAGAGCTTGCGGATGTCGGAGAAGGCCAGCCGGGCGGCTTCGATCAGGGTTTGCTCGGCGTTGATTTCGAGCTTTCGGATAACCTTTTTCGCAGCAAGACCCTGAATTTCCTCGATTCTTGCCGTGACCTTCTCATTTCCACTCAGCCTCGCGGCGTTGCCATCGTGGCGCTTGTACCCGGCTTTGACGTAGGCCCAAGACGCGCTGACGCCCTTGGCGCGCTCCTGGGCGAAAAGCTCGTGTTTCGGGTTTGAGAGCGGCGGCATCGGTGGTTCCAGGCTGGTGCGGTCTGCTAATTATTTGCATAAATTGGGCGGCCCAGCAAGCGTGTCAAAGCCCCTTCATATTCCAAAAATTGAATGAAAAAAACCATCCCCCTGCTAAGGGGGTAAGGGGGTTATATTCTTATCTTATCTTATATGCTCGCATTTTGTTCGCGTAGGTTACTGATTTTAATAAATCTTTTTTCTAAACCAGCGCAAAACCAAATCAAGACCAGCGCAAAACCAGCGCAAAACCTTGCAAGTTTTGACCGACCTCAGTTGCGAGTGAGTCGCAAAACGCGCGAAAATCTGGGCCCAAAAAAAACTTGATCAATGTTAATTTTTAGCAGTATGCTAAAGGCATAACCCTTAACCCTTGGAGCAAAAATGACCCCGAATCCTGACCACGAATTTCACTATGTGAGCGCCATCGACGGCGACCGTTGTTACTTGATCGCTGGCCCTTACGAGAGCCATGAGACCGCCTTGGAGCGCGTCAATGATGTCCGCGCTATTGCCTGTGATCACAGCCGCAATCGTTCGGCAGGCCGGGCGCATTTCATGGCGTGGGGCACCGCTTCCAGCGCCGAGCCTATCCCTACACGGCTGGGCCCGACTCTTGAGCGTGTTGGGGTGACAGCATGAGCAAGCGTGTCCCTGCATATCCCGACTACATGGCCCCAGCAGAGCGCCGGATTATCGACAAGCTGATCTGTGACGCACTGGACATGGGCTGCACTATCAGCGTTGGCGACGGCTGCGAATACGCCGTCAAGCGCTCGACTGATTACACCGCGATTACGCGCGAGGTGGCCGCTTGCGATGAAATGGTGCTGCGCATCCGCCGAGGCGACCAGCATGCCGCGTTTTTCTTCGTGCATGGCAATGAGCCCTACGAAGTGCTGAACGATCACACCGACACCGCTTTCGCGCGGGCGCTTTGGTCCGGTGCCGAAAAAGTGCGCGCGATGGTTGAGAAGCGTATGCTTGGGAGGGCTGCGGCATGAGCAGCACACACACACCCATCGCGGTTTTTGCGGGGGGAGAGGCTTTTGCCTCGACCCTCCACGCTCTGATTGACGCGGACGACGGTATTCGTGGCGAACAGGAGTGGATCATAAGAGCTATCGCTCATGGCGAGACATTTCACGGCGGCGGTGGTGCGGCGGCTGAGTTTTACATCGTGCCGCTGCACCATCGTGACGCCCCGTCACATGCCGCTGAAAAGCTCACCCTAGACCAAATGAGCGATTTGCTGCGCTTGTTTTGCGAAGCGCGCGGGCTCCCTTTTCGCTCCGCTGACGAGCTTCAAGCAGAGGTTCTTGAGCACGATTTGGGCTCGCCAGAGGTGATTAACTGGCTCTCCGATTACAGCGAAGCCTACATGGATCACCGCGAATACTGTAGCGGGCCAGATCTGACCAAGATCGACGGGGAAGCGGTATGAGCCGGATCCCAAACACCCCGCCATCACATCAACACCGGGAGCGGCGTGTGCCGCTCTCGAAGATCGTGCGTGCCGGTCTGGCCCAGAAGAGCAGTTTGGCGCAGCGCAAGAAGGCTATCTCGCTGCCCCCTGCCCCGTGGATTAACAAGGAGAAAACCCGCCATGCAGGCAAATGACGATTGGAGCCCTTGGGTCACTTTGAGCCTTGATCGCGCATTTCCCTTTCGCGCGGGGGATTATGTGCGCATCCGCACGTTCGTGGATTGCGCGCCGTTTCGCGCGGCTGAGAGCTACATCACCGACGCGCTGATACTGGACTATGTGCGCGCGCTTTTGTGCTGCCGTCCGGGTATTGACAGCATCGAGGCCAGCGTGCGCCGTCCGCGTGGTCTCAAAATGCTCGAAGACCTGATCGAAAACCTGCCGGTGAAGGTTGTTCACGAATGAAAGACATCATCGACAACACCGACTTTTGCCGTCGCTGCGATGGCGAAGGCGGACACCGCGAACAGACAGAGCGCGGCACATGGATCACTGAACCGTGCGACTGGTGCCGTGGCACTGGCCTGCGCACTATCACCGTTGGGAAGAGGGTTGCCTGACATGCCGACAATTCCGAGACAGACCGCATTGACGGAGGAAATGGTGGCGTCCGTTCTGCCTTATGGCGAGCAGAAAACGTCGCGCGAAATACTTGCAGAGCTTGGGTTGACTGAGAAGATCAGCGGCTTTGCTGTTGGCGGAATTTTGAAGCAGATGGCACGCGATGGATTCTTGTCGATCGACCACGGCACGAACCGTGCAAACAAGTGGTCGCGTGTGCGTGATCCAGTGCCTACACCGCCCGACGATGGTCAGGACAGGATCCTCGGCGTGGTTGTCGAGCGCGTTTCCGTAGGCGGTAGCGAATCCGACTATTTCGGCACGTCGCGCGACAAAGCCGCGCTGATCACCCTGCCCAAGATGCCAAAACTGAAATCCGTGGAGGCCAACACATGAAGGATTGTTCGCAAATTTCCCGCACGGAAGACCCGACTTGCAGCGCTGGCCCTTGGAAACATGCGCCAATTAAGCGCGCCCAGCCCCGCTCTATTGGCCCGCTGTGCGTCTGCCTGATCGGCGTCATTGTTGCCGTCTTCGGCCTCACTCTGATCTCGGGATAATCCACCACTCACGGTAGGCCCAGCGGGCGGTGGCCCAAAACACCCGCAGCGGGGGCGCAATCCTCCCTGGCATATGCTCCGTCGCTCGGAAAACAGCGTGATGTGGTGCCCGGATAAACCGGTAGTTCCTGTGTCCCTGCTTGTTTCCGACGACTGCGTGACCCCGCAAACTGACATGAGAACGAAAGGATCCGCCATGTCTCACCTCAACCACAGCGTCAATTTCTTGGAGCTGATGCAATCCTTCCGCCGCGGTGAATTGCTCCGCACCGCTGATCGCGAGCTGGCCAAGGTCATGGAAGCCATGTCCGAAACCGGCGGCGATGGCTCCATCACGATCAAGATTCCGCTCAAGTTCAACAAGGCGGGACAGGTAGAAGTCACACCCTCGATCACCTCGAAGATCCCGCAGCGCCCGATGGGCACCGGCATCTACTTTGCGGACGATGATGGCCGCTTGAGCCGTCGCGACCCGAACCAGCTCGACATCGAGGACGAGATCGAGCGCCGCCGCACCATCGGCGTCACAGACTGATCTGCAACCACAGGAGACCGCAAAAAATGACCGAAACACCTACATACCCGGACCCGCGCGGCGCGCTGGACACAGCGATCGAGGCGGCGCGCATTGCCAATCCGATCATCGAGCATGCGAACGGGCGCAAGCACGCCTTTGTGCCGGATGGCTTCACTCTTACAGACATCAGCGACCCTGACCGCCTGCCGCCGCATATCAAGCAGTCGATCACGCTGAATGACCGGTCGTCGCTAATCGGCTATGTGAATCGGTTTTCCGATGACAGGTCCATCCTGATCGCCAATTACGACACGTCGACCATTACCGCGCGGCTGGACTGGCACACAGACAACGATGTGCAGGATGTTTGGGAAGCAGTTTCGCCACAACCGTGCCAGCACACAGCAACCTTCAAGATCGCCAACAGCCTCGAGTATGCCCGGTGGTCGAAGATGGAAGGCGAAATGCACAGCCAAGCGGATTTTGCGCTGTTCATCGAAGAGAACGTGTCGGACATCATCGACCCGGATCACGGCGAGATCATCGAGATTTGCCGCGACCTCGAAGCCACCCAGGGCGCGCAGTTCAAATCCCGCACCCGCCTCGAAAACGGCGATACGGCGTTCAAGTACGAGACCGAAACCCGCGTCACCAATGACGTGGTGGTGCCCGACGAAATCAGGCTCTCAATCCCCCTCTATTACGGTGAAGAGCCGACCGAGATCCGCGCCAAGTTCCGCTTCCGTGTGTCTGGCGGTGGGCTTCTGCTCGGGTTCAAGTGGCATCGCGTCGAATACCAGCGGCAAGCCAAGTTTCAGGAAATGGCATTCGACGCCTCTGAACAGACGGGCCGACCGATTTTCTTCGGCGCAGCCTGATCACGACCATAAATCATGCCCTCTCCGATTAAGGAGAGGGCGAATATCTATCCGCCGATCAGCACACCGCCAAACACTGAGGATTAAGACCGCTATGCAACACCCTTTCGACTTCGACAGTCTGGAAATGTCTGCCCGAGCGCAAGGCGCGCTGCGCCAGCTTGGAGTTACATCGCTCGATGAGCTGATCACAGTCCGCGAAGCAGACGTTCGGAGCCTGCGCAACGCTGGCAACAAAACTTGGGCAGAAATCGCTGACCTCCAGGTTCAAGCCCTGCGGAAAATGGCCGAGACCTCCGCTGTGTCTGCAGATCGGCCGGCGCCAGCCGAGACCGACTTGCGCGACCGCTTCGCTGAGGCCGCGCTTGTGGGCCTACCGCACCTTTGCTCGCAGGACACTTTGCTGGACGGTATCTCCTTCGAGCAACACGTCGCTCGCAACGCATACAAGATTGCCGACGCGATGCTTGCAGCCCGTTCCATCGGCGCAGCCTGATACTTTCCTGAACCCCATTTGGATTTTGCGCCAATAAGCCCGCCCTCGCCCGAAAGGCGGGGGCTTTTCACAAAAGGAACAACCCCGATGCAACTCCCTACCCACCTTGGCGATGGCGCCTACCTCGACCACGATGGCTATCAGTTCTGGCTGGCCGTGAACGATCACCGGAATCGCGTCGTCGCACTGGACCCCGGCGCGTACCGTCAATTCATCGAGGCCAGCACGACCGTTGCTGCCCAGCGGATGTTCGGCCACGAGCTGATGGCGACGATGCTGGAGACCATCGCTCGCAAGTTGCGCGACGCCGCCCCGGCCCCGCAGGCCGATCCAGATGATGATTTCGACGTGCTGGAGGATGACTGACATGAGTGAAGTTCTGCCCTGCCCATTTTGCGGCAAAGAAATGTCGGTGTCGAAATCCGGCATGGCGACACACTTTGATCAATCTCAAGATACCTGCATAATCGGAACGATGGGCATCCCGACTGATCATCCGGCTTCTGTTGCTGCATGGAACACCCGCGCAGACGCCGCCGAACGAGATGCCTTGCGGGCTGAGAACGAGCGGCTGCGGAAGGTGCTAAACTTCGCAGACCACATGCACCGAACTGTGAAGAGCTGGCAGAAATACGGGAATACAACACATTCCTCGATACAGGCGTGCTTAAACGCTTATGAGAAATCCCGAAACGAACCATCAAGCAATCTTTGACAGTTGCCGCCACAAAAACCCCGGCGCGGCAGTTTGAGGCAATCCGCGCCGGGTCATATCGCGTATGGGGTACACGATAACCGCTGAAGCGCGCGGCCCGCATGCCCCCGAGGTAGCAGGTTCGCCGAGATTGTCAAAACAGCGCCGGCTGTGTCACTCGCCCTTTTCCTTCCTGATCTTGTCAAAGATGGATTTCCGCGCCGTCGTCCAGTTGGTGTATCCAGCCTGTGTCGCCGCCATCAGTTCGGCCATATACCGAGTGCATCCATCGCCTTCCTGAATGATGGCCGCGCGCTCTTCGAGGCAATCAAGCTCTATCTCCGCTTCGGTCATGGCTGCGCTGTGAAATACATTTCAACGACCGTGCCATACCGCGCAACCATCATTTTATAGGCTTGTTCCTTGTAAACCTCACGCCAGTTCAAAACCGATGCAGCGCGATACCGATCCAATAGCTGCCCGCCGATCTGGGACGATACATTGCCCCAGATCGCGGGTTCTGGAACCCCCCTGCCAGCGGCCATTTGCTTTTTGAGCCACACCGCGTAATCATCCGGCATGTAAGTTTCTGCGGCCTTCTTGCCCACCTGCCCGTCACCTCGCGGCATACTGGCGACGAAACGCGCCTGCGTCGGCCAGGAATGACCATCATGCGTGTCTTCGACCCGGCTGAACACCTGGGCGATCTGTGCGGCATACTCCGGCCCGGTCGGCATATTGCGCGCAAAGGACTCGGAGATAGCTTCAATCCGCTTCGCCTGCGCGTCGTCGTCCATACCGCGCGGAGCCGCGTACCGGTCCAAGAAGTCCATAAGAAGCTCTGCCGCAATCGTCTTCCGCTCTTCAAACGTCATGGCTCAACCTCTTTCCTTTTTTTGAGAACCTTGTCGCGCACACTTTTTGAGACCCCGCGCCTCGCAAGACCGCTCTTCCGCCCAGCATCGGCGCGCTTTTCGCTAATCTCTTCTTTGTGTTGGAGTTGATGGGCCGCGCGGGGATTTGACAAAACGCCGTCGGCCGCGACGACTATTTTGCCTCTTTCAATCAGTTGATCGGTCAACCAGCGAGCTTTTTGGATCGAACACCCCATGACGCCAGCAAGGTGCCGATCATCCCGGACTGTGTTTCCGTCACGCGCATAGATCAGTTCGATCAGCACGGCATAGGCGCCGATCAGCTCCGGCCCCATGCCCTGCACCCCGTCAAGGAACGCATGAGGGTATCTCTTGTACCAAGGCTGACCCTGACGCACGCCCTACACCTCTACGATCTCGTGACCCATCGCGCGCAGGATTGCCCTCTTGAGCTTGTATTCAGGCGTCTTGAAGCCTTTGGCATCCTCGATCACCTGCATGCCGTCACGCCGGTAGACGAAATCCGCGACGTAGCTAAGACGCCGCCCTTTGTCCGACACCAACGGCATGTGCTGGCCGTGCAGATCGAACCGCACCTGCCGCTGCAAATCCGTGATCAGCTTGGCGCGCTGCAAGTTCAAAAGGTCAAACCAGCGCGCCGCTTCCTTCTGGGAATCGAAGACAAGTCCATCGACCTCGATCCGCTTGGACCGGTACTTACTATCGACCGCGCCTTGCAGCCACGATTTAGGGACGCGCGCCACCTAGCGACGACCCGTGCCGCGCCGTGACCAGCTATTTACCGACACAAGCCCGCCGGTGCGCACCTCAATTTTTTGCATTGCGCGAAAAGATGGTCGGCGGATCCCGCTCAACATTTGGGACAAAAAGGCATCGCTAATATCCAGATGCTTTGCGATGTCTGTCTTGGACGCCTTGCTGTTACGCTCCAGGAATAGCGCAACATACTCTTCGAGCGTCAAGTTGGGGCCATCTGCCATGCGTGTCTCCTTTTTTCCCAGATAGCTAAAAATTAGCTAAAAGGTCAAGGGAAAGGGCATGCGCAATTCGTAATTTGCAAACTGCTAAAAAATGCCCTACATTTAAGCAGGAGAAGCACGGATGCGAATACGGATTTCTGAACTGCGAAAAGCCAAAGGCATCAGCCAGAGCGATCTGGCTGCTCGTATTGGCATATCCGGTCCATACCTGCACCAGCTCGAAAAGGGCGTCCGCAAGATCACAATGGAGCGCCAAAAAGAAATCGCGGACGCCCTCGGTGTGGATCCGCGAGATTTGGTTGATTTTTCAAGCTCAGACGAGCAGATAGAACAGATTATGAGTGCCTTTAATCGCGCGTCTGCGTCTGATCGGGCAATGATTCTGTCGTGGGCTCAGGCAATCCTAGACCGTGATCAGTGATCGCGCGCTTCAACTCCCCTAGCTGATCACCTGACATTCGGCGCAGCTTCGCCTTGAGCCTGAACGCGCTGCCCGTGTCATGCTGATGTTCTGCCATAAGACCAACCCTTCTCCAATCTGACCAATTCACCGCGTCGAAAATCGACTGGCGGCAAGAGGTTACGCAGCGTGCGTAGCTCTATCAATCATACAGCTCTTTTTTGCCGTTGCGCTAATGTTTAGCAGAGTGCTAACAATGTGCAATGCAATCTAAGAGAGGAAGCATGTCAAAGACCATCCTTGAGTGTGAAATCGAGGTGTATCAGTCGCTTAAAGACGGCAACCGCTACATCGCGATGATTGAAGGGTTCGATTGGGTGTTCCGTGGCCGCACGCCGATGCAGGCGCACAGCTACGCGGACAAGTGGCGCAAAGACCGGTGGAACGAGATCGCCAAGCCAGACGAACGTGTTGGCCCAGCGAAGACCCGCAAGGCCCGCGCGCTGAAACCCAAAGACCTTATCCCGAAAACCAAAAATGAGGAAATCGAGCCATGAAGGATCTCGACACCAGACTGCTGCCCGGCGTCTATGATGGGCTGCCGAACGAGGTCTATCACGGCGATTGCTGTGTGGGCCCGTCGATCAGTTCTACTGGTATCCGCGTCTGCGCCAAAGACCCCTTCCTTTACTGGCAAACCAGCCCGCTCAACCCGCAGGTGGAGCGCAGGAAGCAGGAAGAAGAGGCCAAGCGCATCGCCGCAGGCATGCCCCCGCCCCCAGCCAGCACGTTTACCAGATTCGCGACGGGATCCGCGGCGCACCTCATGCTGTTGGAGCCGGAGCTTGTATCGCAAGGCATCGCTGTTGTGCCCGAAGACATGCTTGCATCGAACGGCGCGCTGTCGACCAAGGCCGCGAAAGAGTTTGTCAAAGAACAGGCCGATTCTGGCCGCGTTGTTCTCAAGCCCGAAGAATGGGATCGCATCTGCGATATGGCCGACGCTCTAGGCTCGAACCCCCGCGTGATGAAGCTGCTTGAGGGCGGCACTGTCGAACAGTCGCACATCTGGCAAGACCCGGAAACCGGCGTCTACCTCAAAAGTCGCCCGGATGTCATGCCGAAGGCAGGCGGCGAATGGATCGTGGACTACAAGACCACCGACCGCGACGACATCGAGGCTTGGGAGCGCGCTGCGACCTGTGACCACCGCCTTGATATGCAGGCCGCGCTGCAAATGGCGGGCGCATACGAGGCGTGCGGGCTGGAAGCTCAAGGCGTCGTCTACATCGTCCAGCATGTGCGGACCGCACGCATCGCGATCAGGTATTTCGACCGCGACGGGCATGCCGACATCATCAACGTCGCCCGCCTCGATCTCCGCAAGGGGATTAACGCTTTTGCCCATTGCTGGGAATACGGCGATTGGCTTGGGCCTTGGGAGTTCGAGGGCGGCATCACCGCGCCCGATTTCCGCGAGCGGCAGATTACCAAGCAGCTTGAGGAAAGCGCCATGCCGTTTGTGGGGAGGTACGGTATCTGATGGATCACATCACCCCTCTCAGCGGGACGCGCCGCGCGAACGACGGCCCGGAGGTGTTCGCCGTTGTCGCAGAGTGGGCCAACCAAGGCCCGCTCCTGATGGAGACCGGAGGCGTCTCTTCATCCTACGAGGCCGCAATGAAGCGGTGCCAAGAGTTTTCCGGGCGACCGGGGATCCTGCGCGTGGCCGTTGTTCGGCTGACGCTCGAACACGGAAATGAATTGCTACTGCACGACATGGAAAGGATGCAGAAATGAACCAACACCTCACAAGCTACCAGGGCGACAAAACCCCGGCGACCGGCGCAGTCGCGCCCCGTGGCCGTCTTTCTTTTGATCTCATGGACCCCACCGCGTTCCAGCACATCCAGCGCGTGGCCGTGATGTACGCCAATTCCCCCCTCTTCCCTGATCACCTGCGCAAAGGTGGGCAACAGACAGCCATTGCGAACGCCGTGCTGGTGATGAACATCGCGGAGCGCCTGCGCGAAGACCCCCTCACGGTGGCGCAGCAAATCTACTTTGTCGGCGGCAAGCCCGGCTGGGCGGCGACATACATGATCGCCAAAGCGAACCAGCATGGCGTGTTCAAGAACCCTATCGACTGGAAGGTGACAGGGAAGAAAGAGACGCTTTCCGTCACAGCGCACGCCGAATTGGCATCGACGGGCAAGAAGGTCGAAGTCACTGTCGACATGGAAACCGCGAAGGCCGAGGGCTGGACGCGCAACAGCAAATACCAGTCCATGCCGGAGCAAATGCTCCGCTATCGCTCTGCCACTGCACTGATCCGTCTTTACTGCCCGGAAGTGATGATTGGGGTTCCCCCGGCGAACGAGGTCGAGGACCAGCATTACTCCATGCGCGACGTGACGCCAGAACCGGAACAGGCGGAAGCGCCCGCGACAAAGGCCGTGGTTGCAGAGTCGGATGTCGAGGACGCCGAGACCATCGAAGAAGACCCGGAGCCCGAAAAACAGGTTCGCAAGCCTGTCGATCGCACACCGCCGAAGCCTGCCGAGAAGGCAAAGGAGCCGGATCCCGTGGCCGAAGAGCCTAAGGAAGAGGCGAAGGAACCCGAGCAGGAACCTGAGCCGAAAAAAGAGGCCGCGAAGCCTGCACCGGCAAAAGAGCCCGAAGAGCAGCCGAAACAGGAAGCCCAAGGCTCTATGCTGGACGAGGAACCCGAGCAGAAAGCCGCGCCCAAGACGAATTACGACGCTCTGCGCAAGGCGGTCATTTCCGACTTGGAAGCCAGCAGCGGGGACATCACCGGCGTCATTGGATTCTACGGCAGCCAACTGATCGACATGCGCGAGAACGCCAAGGATGTCTTCGACGCGCTTCAAAAGGAAGTCGGCGTTGATCTGAGCGCCGAGCTTTAACCGCCCGTGCCGGGCGGCAGGCTCGCCCGGCGCACAACCCCACGGGAGAAGACAATGAGTGCAAAGATCAAAGACGCACGGACCGCCCGCAAGGGCGAGCAGATCGGTGGCGGATATTTTGTGTTTCGTCGCGGCGATGGCACCGGACGTATCCGCCCTAGCCCTTGGCCCTTTGAACACCCCACAATCTGCGCCGCCAAGCGGGAAGCAGACAAGCTCGCGAAGATGCAGCCCGGCTTTCAGTTCGATGTCGTCCAAGTTTGCTACAGCGCGCGTGAAGAACCCAAGGTGGAGGGTTCGTCCTGATGGCTATTCAAGGCTTGCCGTTGCAAGCGAAAGGCAAGTCCATCGCGCTCATAATATGCGACGACTGCGGGCAAAGCCAAGAAGTGCCGTGCGCGTACAGCGGAAAGGTAGACCGTCGAACAAAAATTGCGAGGCCGAACGACGGGCAAGCTCGTGCAAGAGCCCTCGACGTAGGCTGGTCAGTCGTGCGGAACAAAATGCGTTGCCCAAAATGCGAAGAAAAAAGGAAAGCTCAACCCATGCCTATGAACAAGGAAATAAGCGCCAAGCCCCCGCCCGCCAAACCGCAGGCTGCGCGTACTCCCAGCAAGCGCGAACGGATCGAGATATTTGCTCTGCTGGCCGATGTCTACGACATCGACGCAGGCCGCTACCGGAACGCCGAGACCGACGATAGCGTGGCCGATGTTTTGGGGGTCATGCCCGGATGGGTCGCAGAAATCCGGGAGGCTGAGTTCGGACCTGATGGCTCGAACGACGAAATTGCCAAACTCAGCGAAGCGTTTGAACAGTCGCGCACAGCGTTCCGCGACCTGCTGAACCAGATCGAAACCATAGGCGACGAGTTCACCCGCATCAAAACCGAAACGAAGGCGCAGAAGGAGCGCCTTGATTCCGCGACTGCCAAACTTGGGGCGATTAAATCCGCCTTGAGCCAGCGCATCAACAAAGCGCCAGGAGTAAAGTGACATGAACCAGAAAACCCCATGCGATTGCAGGAAATGCCAAGCGGAGCGGATCCTCGATCTCGCCCGCGAGCAGGCAAAGCGCGCCCCGGAGGACGAGCGCGCGACCGTCGCAATGAACGACGTGATTTCCGCCATCACGCTGCACGCGATTGAGCATGATGTCGGTCTCTACGACCTTATCCGGTCCATTGCGATGGCCCACGGTGAAATGACCAAGCAGCTCGCGCGGATCGCACGGCTGACCGACCGCGAATTGCGGGAGGAAGAAGCGAAGGGGTATGTGCAGTGACCTGTTCCGACATCACGCATCCCCTTATCCCACCCGCGATGAAGATCGCCCACCTTTGCGCGCCCCTGTCGTCTGGCCGGATACCGCAGGAGGTCTTGGTTTTGGACGCCGAAACGGTCGCGATCTGCGTCGAGGTCGATGGCGTCGATTACATCATGTCGATGGTGCGCATCCCGCGCCAACGCGTGAAGCCGAAGACACAGTGAGGGACTGACATGCCCGCGCCGCGCCAATTTAAGCCTGTTGCCGTGCGAGACACGACGGCTGCCGCCATGCTCGACATGAGCGCGGCTGAGTTTCGACGGTTGGTTGAGCGCGGCGCACTCCCGCCGCCTTCCCGCATCGGTGGACTTGAGCGGTGGCGCGTCGATCAGATCGAGGCCATACTACGGGCTGACGCAGCCCGCCCCGAAGAGAATTTTGAACTGTGAAGCCCCCGAAACCTCGGATTACGAAACCGCGCCTTGTCTGGCGCTGGACGCGCGGCAAATGGGTGCCGCGCCATCGCGTGACATGGACCGAAGGCGGTCAACAGCGCAGTCGCGAAATCACCCTTGATTGGAAAGGTGATCCGCGCGAGCTTGATCGGCTGTATTGGGAAGCCCAAAGCGGCACACATGAGGCGCAGCGCACCAAGGAACGCTACTCGTGGAGAGCCTGCATCAAGGCATGGCGATCCGATGTTAGTGTTCAAAGCCGTGTCGCGGCGTCGACCAAGACGCAATACGGGCGCGTCATGGATGTCATCATGGAAAAGAACGGCCCGAAGGACATGCGCAAGACGACGCGGCAGGCCGTGAAGGCCGCGCTTGCGAAACTGTCCGACACACCGCGCAAGGCGTCTCGCTACGCGCAGGTGATCAGCCTGTTGTGGAACTATGCCGCAAAAGAGCTTGATTGGCCTCTTGGTCCGAACCCGGCTGCCGGTCTGGGCGCACACAAACCCGCAAAGCCTTTCGAGCCGTGGCCCGCGTGGATGGTGAAGGCGCTGGATAACGCGCCGGAGACGGTGCGGATCGCCGCAAACCTGATCCGCTACACCGGCCAGCGTCCCAGCGCCGCAATCAGCATGCGCCGCGACCAGATCCAAGGCGACTGGATGATCGTTCACGACGAAAAGGGCGACCAAGAGCTTGATGTCTACTGCCCGGCCCCGCTGCGCGCCTTTGTGGCCGGGCTCGCGCCGGGCGGCGCGCACCTGATCCCGAAGAACCTGACGCAGCCCTTGGGCTATGACGCGGTGGAGAAGGCGTTTCGCAAGTGGCGTGCCGACCTGGGCGAACGGGCTTTGCCCTTCTCGCTGCACGGTCTACGCAAGCTCGCCATCATCGAACTAGCCGAGGCAGGCGCCAGTGACGCCGAGATCCAAGCCGTGACCGGTCAGAGTGCCGAAATGGTCGCGTATTATCGAAGCAAGGCGAGCCGCCGCCGCCTATCTAAAGCGGCGCAGGAAAGGAGAGAGTGATGACGACACGAAAAATAACGAGGAAAGAGGCAACGGATGAACAAAGGATTAATGTAACGCGATTTCTTTCCATTGCGGAAAAGGCATTGCTGAGCGCAGCGTCCGTTAAGGTAAAGCCGGGTGTGGCTGTTATGACAGCGCCGATGCTGGACAAGACTTTGGATATGGCGAGGAAAATAAAGGATCAAAAATCCACAATGGAAGACGAGTTTGGCAGTCTCGATGAAATCATCAGTGATAGGATGGCGGGCAAGTGAAATTGAAGGAGACACTTATCGCCTACAACCCTGGCACCGCAGAGATCGCAGTTGGTCCCCTGCTTTACGAAGGGGATGCAGATTGGACGCTGCCCTACCGCTACACGATGGGAGCAGCATTTACCGAGGTGCGTGGACTTACGGGCATGGAGGCCAAGCAGCGGGTTATGTCTGAATTTATCGGCGCAGTTGTCCGTGATCGCGTGGACCTCGACGCAGCACACAAAGCGTTTTGGCAGATCGAAGAGTATCGGAACGCTGTCCCGCACGACACACCAGCGCCCGCAGAACAGAACAAGACCGAAACGTGACTCTGTGACTCGGGTGTGTGACACACTATGATCTCGACCGAGCCGAAACCCGCTAAGTCATTGGTGCCCAAGGTGGGATTCGAACCCACACGCCTTGCGGCGGGGGATTTTGAATCCAGTCGACTAGCATAAAATTCAAAAGGTTAGTGCTGCTCGTGTCACAGAGACATAACGGAAACAAACCGTGAAACTGTGACACGTCCATTTACCCACGAAAGGAACCACGATGCCTACCTTGAAACTAAAGGACGCGAACCAAGAGCCTGACGAGGCGACAGTTGCCGCATTGCGGGAAAGCCTTGAGTTGGCTGAGAGCGGGAAGCTCAGATCGGTCGCAATAGCGGGCAACCTGATCGGCAATATGACATACACCAATTTTGCCACAACAGACCTACAAGAGAGCATCGGCCTGACATCCTTCCTGCATCACACCCTTTGCGCGAGGCTTCGGGAGAGCAGGGAGTAAGCCTCACCCAGCCTGCTGAATGATCGCAATCGGGACGTAGCCGCCATTCGGGAACGTCTCGATTGACCCATCGGCCCGCGTGACCTCCCATTCAGCTACAAACCCGCCGTGCGTGTCTGTATCGGCAGGGGCCCAATCGTAGCGGACTTCTCCGGCAAGCGCGTCGACCACAACAGCATCGGCCTTCACCTTGGCCGTGCCAATACTGTCCTCAGACGCCATGACGAATTTAACGGTCGAGCCGGTCAAGTTTTCAGCGGTCACGCCGTCCGGTAGAATGAGTGTGTAGGCAATGCTGGGGCTCGTGTCGCCCTGCTTAATGATGAACGGACCTGACATAATAGCTCCTAAGTTGGCCGCGCAAAGTTTGACGAGCCGCCGTTTTGCCGCGCGATGTTCAGAGATTGACCCGGAATTGCGGCGCGCCGAACCCCGATGTTGTAGAGGGCATCAGAGACCAGAGCGGCCCCACCCAAGATTGACGTGGGGCCAAAAATAACCGGTCGGCGCAACCCGGGGGAGGAAACGAGCGCGCCAGACGACCTGACACCCAGACCCAAAAGCGCATGATCTTGAATGAGGTCCGGTAATTGCACAGCTGCGGCAGACCGGATTGCTACCGAGCCGAAAGCGTGAATCTGCAAGAGGTCTGCATGTGGCACCAAGGCGGGGCGCGAGCGGATAGCTGGCGCCGAGAAACCCACTCCCTCGCCAAATGTCGAAGATGCGATCTTTGCCGGTTCGGACAGTACGCGGCCGCCGGGCAGCGCGTGCCTTTGTGTGACTTGGGCGGTCGAGGCAGCAGCGGGCCCGGCGACGACACTGGATCCGACCAGAGCATATCGCTGCGTGAATACCCCGCTCGACACGCGCGGAAGATCACCGCGCATGGCTGTCGTAGGCAAATTGTGGCGCTGAGAAAACACACTGCCTGAAACGAGGCCCGGCCCGGTGCGCACGATTGGAGAGCCAAGAGAAACCCCCTTGCCCAAAGCCGGGGAA